>JAABUK010000643.1_pt1 | contig 71610 bp, 64 predicted proteins | sample 5559141 | NCBI WGS metagenome assembly JAABUK01 (sample SAMN10711869, study PRJNA513367) | rock metagenome | isolation source: Antarctica rocks | place: Antarctica: Victoria Land, Pudding Butte nord | collected 2016-01-03 | reverse complement strand
TATTAATAACGCTAGTAATAATACTTTACTATATAATAGACTTATTAACTCCCTTTTTATAAGCCCTTTTAATAATTTTATTAACTAAGGAGAGAATAATCTTAAGTACCCTCTAATATATATTTTATATATAATATATATTATTTAATTAGCTTTAAAAGAGCTACTTAGAAAAGTCTATATTAATTTAACTAATAAAGAGTTTTAGAGAAATTAGGTTAATAATAATAAATAATAAAATATTTAAATAATAAAGAAAGGCTTATTAATAATCCTAATTAAGGTAAGACCTTTATAATTATTATTCTAATTATCTCCTAGCTAATTAATTAAAGGTATAAAAAATTATAATATTTTATTAATATAAGTAATTAATAAAAGAAGCCCTTTTTTAAAATATAAAAGGACTAATTATAAAAGGATAATATAATAGTAATCCTAAATAATAATATACCTATCCTAGATAAGAGGTATAAGTAAAGATACCCTCTTAAGCTCTTTTAAGATATTAAAATATACTAGGACTTAACTTATTATATACTAGAATAAGTATATCTACTTTATATAGATATAGAATATTACTTTAATAAGAAACTAAGTAACTTCCTTAAGCTTATTAATAATAAATACTTATAAGTTAAATATCTAATTTAACTTACTAGGCCTTTTTATATATTTATATTATTAATAAATAAAGGGAAGGAGACTATAATATATAATATCTTTATTATTTATAATAGGCTCTTTAATTATATAGAGTTAAAAGTTAGGTAATTAAGGTATAAATAAGTTATATAAAAAATTAAACTTCTTAAGACCCTTAGAATAGCTTATTAAAAGCTTTCTATATATTATAATTAAATTTAATTAAATTTAAGATTTCTTTATAATTAAGTAGTACTTCTTTATCTAAATTATAGGGATATAATATTTAAGGATAGGAATTAGACTATTAAAACTAGTTAATAGTTATAGGTAAAAGCTTACTAATAAATATTTAAAAGAACCTTTTAAAACTATTAAAATTATAAAGAGAATAGCTAAGATTAGAGGATTATATTAATAAGGGATTATACTACCTTTAACCTTAATAATACCTTAAAAGCTCTATTAGAGGATTTAAATAATATTATAAAGGACTAGCTAGAATAGTATAAGGCTTATAATAAATTTTCTAGTTATTATTATTATTATTATTATTAATTTTCTGATATTCTTATAACGCCTTTTACTTACCTAAAATAAGGATTTATTCTTAAATAGTAGAAGGCTTTGGAGCCTTAATACCTATTAATTACCTATATAGCGCGCGATATCCTTACTATTATAATAGGGGCTATTATATATAAGTAATACTTCTTTATAGCGAAGAGGTATTATATAAGTTATATATATTATATACCTCTTACTTTCTATACCTTAATAATAGTCTTTTATACTAAGAATTAATAGAACTTATTTAAATAGGTAGGACTTAATCTAGAGGTTAACTTTAGTATATTTAATTAGGTAAAAAGGGCTAATAGTATTCTATATAATATATAGGTAAAGGAAGGTTATCTTAATAGTAATTATAATAATAATAGAGATAAGGATAATAAGGATAATCTAGTAAGTAGGTTATAAGCCCTATAATATACTTTAAGAAATAATATTAATACTTAATCTAGTAGCTAAGAGGGCGCCTTTATAATTAATAGGAGTCTACTAATAATAATATAGGTATATTAAAGAGGTAGAGGTAGAACTAATAATTACTATTTATAAGGATTTAAGTAATACTATCTAGTAGGACTAATATATTAATACTCTCTATAATTACTATAAAGTAAAATAGGAGGGATAAATAATAATAGTTAATAATAGGAAGATCTAAGAATATACTAGCTTTATTCTACTAATAATAGAATTTCTTATAAATTATATTATAAAGATAAAAAAAATTAATATATAAGTAAAATCTAGAAAAACTTTATAGTTATTAATCTAATTAATAGGTTTACTATAAAGAGTAGATTACTATATAGATTAATCCTATCTTATCTATAACTAAGTAAATAGGATATCCTATAAATATCCTATCCTATTAATAGGTCCTATAAATATCCTATCCTATTAAATTATCCTATCCTATATCCATCTTATACTATTATAAAGATATAGGATTAGGATCTTATTTACTTATACTATACTATAGTCTTATACTATCCTACGTAGGATATCCCGTAGGATATCCTATATCTTTCCGGCTAGTAAATATAAGTATATTATAAAGCTATTCTTATAAGTAATATCCTTAATATTAATAGCTATCTTCTAGTCTACCTATCTTTATCTTAGTCCCTTTTTCGCTTCCTATTTATCCTAGGAATATTAATATTTTCTTAATCTAAGACAGCCTTAATATAGGATAAATATAGGTATTTAAGGATAGCCTAGTAAATAGTCTTTAAGAGGTCTAATTAGTCTTTAACTTATATAGGAGCTCTAGGCTAATTAGAGTCTCCTAAGTATATTAAAACCTCTTGATAGTCTTAACTCCTAGCCCTATTAATAGCTCTCCGTATAATCTTCTTTATAATATTAGCTAGTATACCCGTTCTACGCTTAATATCCTAGTACTTATCGTTATAAAGAAGTCTATATATTACTACTACTACCCTTAGAGGTTAAGGTATTTCCTTATTATATAGCGCTATAGTACTAATAATAATGGAGCTGTTAAGTAGAGTAAATACTGTAGTAAATAGACCATTGCGGGAAACCCGCTGCCAAGACGCTAAAATTTAGCCTCGGGACGCATATGTGGTCAGTACGAGTAGGCTCTGGGTAGTCCAAAAGAACAGCAATGGGCTCCTCAACCTCCAAAGCAGCCAAAACTGCCGCTGGCGCATCAAGGCGTCAGTACCCCCAAAGAGTTCCACCAGCGCCCACATCCAACAAATCCCCAGCGCATTCTCCCCCGGCGGGCCAACCCTCAGCTCCAGGACCTACAGTACATCCAGATTCATGGGCTAGAGAGACGAGAGATGAATGTATGTCTCCACAGGTCACTTCCGAGACCGAACGACTGATGTATAGAATGCAGCCATCGCGCTTGACGCTTCAGACCCCGATTTCGCCCGCTCCCTTCGCTCTCTTGGACCCGTTCAGCCCAATTCTACGCTTTCCAATAGCTCCACTTTCTCCAATGAGCCTCCTAATACTGCCGGCTCCAAATCTTCTCCCAATCAGCCACATCCGCAAATATTTCCTGACGAATCACAGAATCCTGCCCTTCTGGTGCTGAAGGCAAGGGAAAGGCTGCAGCATGAGGCGGAAGCAGAATTCGCTAAGACCAGCCGTTCTGATAGTGGAGGAAAGCGATTTTTGCATGTGAGCACGATACGGGAGGTGCTTGTCATGAGGGATGATAAGGGTATGAGCGAGGGAGATATTGAAAAGAGGTTAGGTTTAGCAGGAGGTGTGGTCAGGGCACTTGGGAGACAAGGGATCGTTGGTGATGTGAGGGTTGGGAAGGTCACGGGTGAAGACTCGGGGCTATATGGCTGATTCGGAGTTCCCACATCACTGGATGTAAGATTTCGCTACCAGCTCGCATGCCCACCATCAATTCGCAGATCTGCCCCCGTCATGTACGAACTCGCGGGACTGAGGAGGAACACTGCGGCCCCTCGAAAGTCTTCGGGCTTGCTGAGCTTATTGAGCATATTTTGAGCTGGCCAGTCAACGCGCCGCTCGGGATAAAGACGAAAGAGCTCTTCGACCATTGCGGTCACAATATAACCTGGGGATATTGTGTTTACCCGGATCCCGTACTGACCCCATTCTGACGCCAGATTCTTGGCCAGTTGGACGACGCCAGCTTTGGAAGCATTGTATGCTGGGCAAATAAGGCCCTACAGACACCGGTCAGATATCGCCCGTTCCGTTAGAATCATAGCCATGGAAGGGAACGCCTACTCTATTCGCAATATGAGCGCTCATTGAAGCGATCATGGCAATACTGCCTCCATTACCATACTTGATCATCTGTTTTGCCACGGCTTGCGCCGTCATAAATACACCCGTGATATTGATTTCAAACATCAAATTCGCATCCTTGGCTGTATAATCTAATGCATTCGTCTCTTGCTGGATCCCCGCTGCCGCAATCAGACCATCCAATCTTTCATGCGTATCTCCAATCGTCTCTACAATCTTGTTCAGACCGTCGACGTCCCGCACATCAATTTGCCTGTAATAAAAAGTTGTACCAAGCTCCTCGGCTGCCCTCTTCTGAACGCGGTAGAAGTCAGGCGAAGGCTCTGATAGCCTATCCAGGGCATAGACCGTTGCCCCAGCTTCGAGTAACGCCTCCGCTTGGGTCAGACCAAGACCGCGGGCGGCCCCAGACACCAATACGACTCTGTCTGTAAGACTGAATTCGGGCAGTCGTTTGGTGGTGCCGAGGAAGCTTCCGGACCCGATGTTCTTTCGTAGATTCTCCGTTTCCTGTGCAGGTGCTTGCGGTGGCTCCCGGCTGGGATTCTGGGGATCATTGCCTCTTGGTGGGTCTTCAAGTATGGGGGTTTTGCATAGCATGCGGCTTGTTGACAAGCTTCGGTATAATGGGTTTCGGATGGCGCCGAGCATAGCACGCAACTGGTGAGTAGGGACAAGCATGTCTGATCAACCGCACAGGAAAATAAGGACTATATTCTGTTTGAGTTCCCCAGAATTCAATGGGCACGGAAAGAGATGCCAAGCCCAGAGAGATTCGAAAATTCTAGAACAGCTATTGGGTATTCAATGCTGAACTAAGCAAAGATGAGCATGGCAGAATGTTCCATTAAAGGCACGGTTTCTGAGCACGCGAGAAGACAACAAGAAAACAAACCCAAGATACGATCATACCAAGCGGCCCGAAAGCAGACGTCCGGCGGGGTAAAGTGCGGCACGCTGGCAAGAGATACTGGCACTTAGTAGGTAGACTGCATCTCGCACAGAAAAAGCACCTGCAAGTCAGCCGGCTGAGGGTAGACGAGGCTAAGAAGCAGTCGCTATTGACGAGTCGAGCACAAAGAAATATGAGGAAGAGCCTGTCAACAAACAGCCACACCTCCCCACACTCGGCAAACCTTCCCGCTTCTGGTGGTCTTGGCGTCGCAGTGATGATCATGATAAGCTCGCATTATGTTCCAAATTCAAGGCACCTTCCCTATCTTGCAGTGTTCAAAATGCCACCTCGTCGAACGTTTATCCTAAACCAACTCCACAGTCTCCCAAATTGGAGAACTCTAGAGCCACCATGAGCAAGCGACATTGGCAAGATATTGCCAAGGAAGCACAGGACTACCGAGATGCGAGCATCAACCGCGTTGAGCCAGCTGTTCCAGCTGTACCCGAAGTTTTACTCCAGGATCGAACAGTCGTTCCCAAGGACTTGCTCTCAGCAGAAGAAATCCTCATTACACAAACAGCGCCCGAGGATCTCCTCAACTCCCTCGCGTCTGGCAAGTTTACAAGCACTACTGTGATCAAAGCTTTTCTACGGAGAGCTGGAGTTGCCCAGGCTCTGGTAAGCCTTTAAGGCCAGGTTGTAGTACTGGAACTGACACCTATAGACAAATTGCATAACAGAACTCCTGCCAGAGCGAGCATTAGCCAGAGCGGGCTTTCTTGACGACTACTACACGAAGCACGGCGAGCCTATCGGCCCGCTACACGGCCTGCCCATCAGCGTCAAAGAACACATTGGAATGAAAGATCTGGGACTCAATGCGGGGTTTGTTAGCTGGTGGGACCAGAAAGGCAAGGATGATGCCCTTGTGCTGAAAATTCTGTGGAACGCAGGCTGCGTCTTCTATGCACGCACCACGCAGCCACAGACCTTAATGCATCTTGAAACATCTAGCAATCTATACGGCACCACAATCAATCCTTTCAACAGTCATTTGACCTGTGGCGGCAGTTCCGGAGGGGAAGGAGCTTTGATCGGCATGCGAGGGAGCTGTCTAGGTGTAGGAAGCGACATTGGTGGAAGCGTCAGGAGTCCTTCGGCCAATTGTGGCTTGTACGGTCTGCGTCCTTCGAGTTACAGAATACCAGTGGGAGGATGGTCGGCTACCATGGCAGGCCAGGAGCAAGTTGTGGCGGTCATCGGTCCATTGAGTACCTCTCTTGAAGGTATAAAACTTTTTATGAAGACCGTCATTGCGGGTAAACCATGGCTCCACGAACCGTCGTTAGTTCCGATACCTTGGAGAGACCAGGAAAGCTATCTCGAGGGGCCGGCTGGAAAGAAGCTCAAGGTAGGAGTGATGTTCCACGATGGAGTAGTCATGCCACATCCTCCGATCGTCCAGGCCTTAGAAGATGTGGTGAATAGACTCAACCAAATTGACGAAATTGACGTTGTAAAATGGCATCCTTACAAGCATGACGAAGCGTGGGAAATTCTATCTCATCTATATTTCAGTGACGGGGCTCGAGAAGAGAGTACCGCGATTGACGAGTCTGGCGAACCATGGCGGCCGCTATCAACTTTCATCATCAAAGACAACCCAAATGTCAAGGAGCTAAGGGTCAAGGATTTATGGCACTGGACCGCAAGACGCGAATCATATAAAAGCACATATGCACAGAAGTGGAATGATACAGCAACTGGAACCAACGCTAATGGCGAACTAGAAGGAGCGGTTGATGTCATTCTCTGTCCAACGGGACCAGGTGCTGCACCTCCTCTTGATCATTCGAAGTATTGGGGCTACACGAGTCAGTGGAATATCCTAGACTATCCAGCATTAGTCTTTCCAGTCACTAGAGCGGACCCTTCACCGCAGGATGCCTTCAAACACCATGAGTTTATAAGTACGAAGGATGCAGAAAACTTTGAGCTCTGGTCTTCCGGACCTGAAAAGTACCAAGGGGCGCCAATCTCGCTGCAGCTGGTGGGTCGGAGATACGAGGACGAAAAGGTTGCTTACTCATACTACGTGTAACGCAGGATCTAGCTGACATGCCGAAGGTGATTGAAGCCATGGACTTCATCAAAGAGAAAATCGGCCTTCCCTTTGCAGAATTCGTGTGACAAATAGACATCCCCGCATCAATTGACAAGGCGTATCATCCGCCAATATGGCAGTTTAATGTAAGTCAGAGAGACCACTTTTTTTCAAGGCAGCGGATGGTGAGAGACGAGCACGCGAGTAGCTGCAGGAGTCGATGGCACTGCGATGGAATATGGTTAATCGGAATAGCAAGCTGGTGGACAATCCCAGAGCGATGTTATCCGGCCATTCATGATCCTACCATTCCTGATGGCGTAATAAGTCCTTCGAGACTGCCTGTACTCCGTATAGACCATGATCTCAGGAACACGAACGTAAACGAGATCTTGGTGATGTTCTAGAATAGTTCTACCCGCCGAGCCGCACCCGAGCCAACGGCATGGAACGGCAAGTTGCATGCATGTCACATGAATCATCAAAGGGGCGCAGTACCTTGGCACGTCGGTGACACTTGTCGCATGCAAGAACGCGCTCTTCTATAAATCTTCGAAAACCTCATTTGTGTACCTACCCACTGGCTGGGATCTCTTTTGTTATTGCATTATCCTTCTGTAAAGAAGCGATTGCGTCTGATCTGGCCTGCTAACCCTGTGCTAGATACGGAAGCCATAGAGCGTCTGGCTGCGCTCGGTATCACGCCCACAGTCAATTTTCAATTTTGCCTCAAGTTCTGTACGATATGCATTTGAAAACGACATCCGAGCGGGTTTTCGCTCTTCTCCTGGCGATAGCTGGGTCTGTTCATGGTCAGTATGAGGCACGTGCCTCATCCATAACCAGCAACGCTGACGCTGAAATCCACCAGCATCCTTTTTCGATCTCAGGGATAGATATCCAGCACCCGACAGTGCACTTGCGTTAGCGGAGCTGGATGTTCGAGCTTTCCCGAACGCGCCTAATGGCTATAGCCCAAAAGGAGCCCAGTGCCCTTCCACTCGGCCCATTGTCCGCAGTGCCACGGGTCTTTCGGACAACGAGACGTCGTGGTTAGAGATGCGACGAAGCAATACTGTGGACCCCATGCGCAATCTCCTAGGAAGATTAAATATCACCGGCTTTGATGCTGCATCTTACATCACGAACAATGCGAAGAACGCGTCGGCCCTTCCAAATATTGCAATAGCAGTGAGTGGAGGAGGATATCGAGCGTGTCTCAATGGCGGAGGCGTTGTGCAAGCTTTTGACAGTCGAGAAGAAAACTCAACAGCTGCCGGCCACCTTGGAGGCCTACTTCAATCTGCGACCTACATGGCCGGTCTGTCTGGTGGTGGCTGGCTTGTTGGAAGTATCTTCGTGAATAACTTCACCACGATTTCCGGCTTGTTGAACAACCCCAACAATGTTAGCTCGGTATGGGAGTTTGGCAATTCTATCTTCGAGGGCCCATCAACAAGCAAGATACAGCTCTTCAGCACGGCAGAGTATTTTGACCACATCTACAATGAGGTTGGAGATAAAGCAAATGCTGGATTTAATACCTCCGTCACGGACTACTGGGGCAGAGCATTGTCTTATCAGTTGGTCAACTCGAGTGATGGTGGACAAGATTATACTTGGTCCTCGATCCAATTACAGAAGACATTCTCCGACGCAGACTCACCTATGCCAATCCTGGTCGCTGATGCACGAGCACCTGGTGAAACACTGATACCTGGAAACACCACCGTCTATGAGTTTAATCCCTTTGAGTTTGGCACTTGGGATCCCACCACATACGGCTTTGTACCGCTCGAATACCTCGGTTCTAATTTCTCAGGGGGGGTACTTGCAGAGGAGGAACCTTGTGTCCGCGGCTTCGACAATGTGGGTTATGTCATGGGAACCTCATCGTCTCTCTTCAATCAGTTCCTTCTTCAGGTCAACCAAACGTCGATCCCCAATGTAGCAAAAACCTTTGTGACCAAAATCCTCGGTGCAATTGGTCAGGACAATAACGACATAGCTGAGTACAGCCCCAATCCGTTCTACGGCTATCACAATGATTCCTCGAAGAATGCTCAGGAACGTGGACTCACACTTGTCGACGGCGGCGAGGATCTCGAGAACATCCCATTACATCCCTTGATCCAGCCGTATCGTCACGTCGATGTCATCTTCGCTGTCGATAGCTCGGCAGATACGGATAACTACTGGCCCAACGGCACGGCTTTAGTGGCAACCTACCGACGCAGTCTGAATTCGTCTGGGAATCTCTCAAACGGCACATCCTTCCCAACAATCCCAGACCAAGACACCTTCGTCAATCTGGGTCTGAATTCTCGTCCCACCTTCTTTGGTTGCGACTCCTCAAACACTTCAACCATGACGCCCCTTATTGTCTACATTCCCAACTCTCCCTACTCCTTCCAGAGCAATATCTCCACTTTCGACCCGAGCTACAACACCAGTGAACGCAACGCAATTGTGAAGAATGGCAACGACGCGGCCACAATGGGCAATGCATCTGTTGATGCTACATGGCCTACCTGCGTAGGATGTGCTATCCTCAGTAGGAGCCTGGAAAGAACCAACACTCAGGTCCCAGATGTGTGTACGCAATGTTTCAAGAAGTTTTGCTGGGACGGAACAGTCAATAGTACAAATGCCACAGGATCGTATAAGCCGCCTTACAAGGTAACACCGGTGAATATCAGCAATAAGAAGAGCGCCGCTGTCAGAGATGTCACGACTGCGTTTGGTTTCGCGGCCATTGCCGGGGTTCTAACCATACTCTTAGCGACGTGAGGAAGCTCTGTTTCTGCGTTGCGGCTCTTGGCATAAGGTCATATTTTGGGTCATTTCCGCTTTTGTACCTATTGAAGCATGGCGGCCTTGTGAATATCAAAGCATGGGGAAGGAATTGTACATATGGACGCGCTGAAATCGGTATCAATTGGACCGCTCTCATGACCTCGGATCTCTTCACATTCCATTCCAGGTGCTGAGGATACGATACAGTGGTCTCCGATCATCAATGCGCTCGGGCCGACGGCAGTACTTGGGTGCACCACGATACAATACAGAGTATACCCCTTTTTTCGATCACTCTCGTCCATCATATTCCATCAATCCTTCTTGCATGAGAGGGATTCTACCAAGACGATATACCTACCTAACCCCACCATGATGGAATCACTCATGATGCATGCCAAGAATTATATCACAAAATAAAACAAATTTTCAAACATTTCTCCACTATCTTATCCACAAATTCTCGCAAATCTGCTCACTGAGTCACACTCAACCATGGAACCATGGCTCACCAGGCAGCAAAGAGTACTTATACCCCCATCTTCCCATCACTTTTTTCGCTCATTCTCTATTCCCTTTCCTCTTGCTTCAGGTGCGATATGCAATTTCCTTTGTGTTTCCTTTCGCAGTCTTCCTTGGTCAGTGACCATCCACACTCATTATGTCGACTGGCTTCTATGCCTACCACACTCGCTATGGATACCCTTGCCCTCCTGTTTCTCATGTCTTCACACTCATTATGTCGATCGGGCTTTATGCCTACCACACTCGCTATGGATCTCCTTCCCCTGCTGCCTGTTATGTCTTCACACTCATTATGTCGCTGGCTTTTATGCCTACCACACTCGCTATGGATCTCCTTCCCCTGCTGCTTGTTATGTCTTCACACTCATTATGTCGCTGGCTTTTATGCCTACTACACTCTCTATGGATCTCCTTCCCCTGCTGATTTTCATGACTTCACACTCATTATGTCGATCGGGCTATGCCCACCACAATCGCTATGGCTCTCTTCCCTCCCTGCTTTTCAAGTCTTCACATCCACTATGTTAATCGGCTTCTATGCATACCACACTCGCTATGGATTCCTTCCCCCGTGTTTCTCATGTCTTCACACTCGTTATGTCTTTCGGCTTCTATGCCTACCACACTCGCTATGGCTCCCCTCCCCCTGCTGCTTTCCATGTCTTCACACTCGTTATGTCGATTGGGCTATGCCTACCACACTCGCTATGTCTTCTATCACAGTCATCCTTGGTCAATGACCGTCCACACTCGTTATGTCTCCTGGCTTTTATGCCTACCACACTCGCTATGGATTCCTTTCCCCGTGTTTCTCATGTCTTCACACTCGCTATGGATCTCTTTCCCCCCTGCTTGCCATGTCTTCACACTCATTATGTCTCCCGGCTTCTATGCCAACCACACTCGCTATGGATTCCTTCCCCCTCCCCTCTCACCTACTTGTCATGTCTTGTTGGTGCGATTTTCCATTCTTCCACCGTGATGTCCATTGAAAAGCTCGGCCCCAGGCCAGATACAATGATTCCACAAACATCTACACCTTTCCTTTCCCTTCTGGCGAGTTTCTTTTGTGCTTTCCACACCGTATATGATCCTTTCAAATATTTCGGAGTTGTTTCCGGAACTTACTGTGCGGGTCGGTGCCTTCGGGTTCACTGGCTATTCCAAACGTGGCAGCTGTACGGGATGCCAAATAACGATCGGTGAAGGGGCCGGTGTTGTGCGAAAGGTGAGTTTTCTTTTGTCTTTCCTTCACATGATGTCTTCTCCCATTTCCGTTCTTCCGTTAGCACAATCATATTTCCTTCCCACGTGTTGCAGGTGAGTACGGTAGGTAGTTTTTCTTACGGCTGGCGACAAGACTCACCTGTACGTGGTGCCGGCTACGAACCTTCTGCTTGTCAGGAGAGCCAAGAAGTCTTACTGGGTAAGTTGAGCCTGTCCTTACTATTGCTGTCTGCGTGCCTTTTTTTTCTATCTACATTCTCATCCATTGCGCTGTAATCTACTTGGTCGCAAAGAGAACGATGCAAAGATTACTGACCATCCTTGTAATGATATGACACTGCCTCCGAACCTCCACCCCTTCCCTCCACCGCATACGCCATGGCCTCAACCACCTTCATCTCTGGCATTCACTAACCTATCACCTGCCCCTTATCCCGGCTGCATCCTAAATTTCAAGTGTACGCTGTGTTTGAAAGATGAAACATATTGTATCACGAGCAAGGTCACTGTCATCTTGTTGGGAAATTCAGAGTAGCACACGAAGAAATGTTGGGACTCTTCCCCATTAAGGCGACCATTTGTTGAGAGAGGTATTAGAATCATAGCTTTTAGTTTGCTCCACAATATAAGAATTAATCCCAGTATTTAATAATGATGCCCTCAGAGCTACATGATAGAAAAACAAGGTTTTCTCAAACCCAAAGCCATTTAACCCTCGTATATCTCCCCCAAATTTAGGACCCAGGTCAGCTTATGAAACACCGTTCCTAAAGTCCCCAGTAGACCATTAACCCTTCTCGCATCAACGCTCCCATCTCACCACGACTCACTGCCCAAAGTGTTTCATCACTCCACCCCCATTGACCACCATGAATCCACGTCTTTGTTCTTCCACCACTATAATTCCATCCACCTCCTACCCTCCCAATCTCCCACCCTACCATACCATCAACCCATACCTAACCCAACAAAAGCACCAGGCCCTCCCGCATCAAAAAGCCACATCAAAACCCGTATCAAAATCCTTACAAGACAACCATTCCGCGGAAACCCGCAATCCGCCGGCCCCTAGGTCCCAGATAATCACAGGTTAGGATGAATATCGCCAACTGAAGTACATAGATACCATACCGCCGGGAACCTAAATACCAACAGCATGGAACCGCAGCACACAACCCCAATCCCAATCCCAACCCACTCACCAAGATATCGATATCGGGAGACCACCATCGAATCGCAACACACGACACCACCCAAACCCCACGCGAAGCAAGTCATCAACCACACCACATCGCACGCCTTCGATCCCCGTTCGTCATCGGTCAACGAACAAACGTGCACTCGCAACCCAGTCTAATCACCGGCTTGCAGGATTATGCCTTGGATGGGAAATGTAGAGCGCGACAATTCCCCGACTCGATCGTGACTTGTTTCAAGTGCGGACCCTGATGATGATGCTGAGGTGGGATCAATGTCATATCATACATAGCATCTGCCATAATACGTGAGAAGTTCCCTCCCCACCACGATAGATTGCGGTCGGGCAGCAACGCGCTAACCTGGCCCCATCCGATCTTTAGAGCTAGATATTACTGAAGAATAGTAGTAATTCAATGTCCTCATGAGCAAAGAAAACATCCTTAAATCCCAGCTTCAAAATATGACACAAACCGGCCGAGGGAAATCATAACAAAAGCCAAATTCTCCGGAGGCTGAAACCCCCTTTGACCCCCACGCCACAATCCCACGCCCAGCTCCGGGACCTCCTTCCCCAGAGCCCGCCAGATCCAACCTTGGCCGCAAGTCCGCCCGCCTGCATAAACCGCCCGGGGACGCGCCCACCCAACCTGCAACCTGCAGGACTTGGGGTTTCAGAGACATGCAGCGTGCAGCATGCAGGTGCCATGCGTGATGAGATTACGCCATGCCTGCATGCGTGCCCACGGCGGCATGGTGGGCAACCTGGATGGCCAACCCAGCCTACAGCCCCATGCAGGGTCATGCAGGGTCATGCTGTCCGGCATGGTTCGTACGTGCAGGTCGTGCGCGGCGGGCGTGTGTGGGTTGCAACCGCGCATCATGATCAGATCTCGTTCCTCAATAGGTGATGTTGTAGCGGTCATGACTCTGGGTCGATGCGGGTCATTAACGCCAGGAACGACCATCCTCTCGTCTAATCTAGATGGAATAGGCAAGAGTCACTACACCTCCCCCGGATCCGGTGCGCTCATCTCGTCGAAGCGGTGAGGAACGTGTCTTCCTCTCTCCTTCCCGATGCAGCTGGGATAACGATCCCTCTTGCTGCACAGGCGCTTTTCCTTACACCAGTTTTGTGTCTTCACTCTCTAGTGATGAGCTGGCCGAACAACTACAGCGGTTCGGCCACTTTTTGATCAAATAAGAGCATGACGCGAAGTGTTGGTGGACATACGCATTAGGCAGTGTCGTGTCACATGCAAGTGCACGGCGGGTGCGCTGGTATTGGACCATGGTGATCGACAGCACATATCCCAGTGCATTCACGGAGCTTTAATGGCCTCAGCAGTTGATGGTGACACTGCCCGGCCGCTTGGGACTGACCGCTACTCGCAGATTTGATGCAAGACATAGGTTTAGTGCATCGCACATATGACGAGATCCTGGCAAGATGTGCTGGCAATTTCCAAGTGATGCTCGAATTGTTTGAAGTAAACCTTCCTTTTTTTTCATTCGTTGGAGGGTGGGGGGCCGTAATCTCGTGAGCCAAGAAATTAGTTGAATATGAATATTGCTGAGCTAATCATGGTCAACCTCTTGTGGTTGTTGGGAAGACCTCTGTAGTTCTGCGGTTTGCTCTTCGCCATTAGCTTGTATTACTCGCACTCTGCTCCTTCAAGCCGTGTGAATGTCTATATACACATGCTCTTGATAATCAGAATCCCAATCTGTTTCCTCAAGCCAATGAGGCTGTATATACTTGATGTAGAACCACTATTCTTATAGACAAAAGGAAACATCGCGGCTGAAGCCACCTTTGGGGTACATCTACTAGAAAACAAAGGTGACCGCCCACCGACATATACTGTGAAACCCAGATACCACGCCCCAAATCAGGGCGGGATGGAGAAACACCGCATGCACGCTCGAACGCTGACAATGCCAACAATGGGGTATCTTAGCTGCAGAGATTGAACAAAAGGAACGTGTCGCTAAAGCGCTGAGCATTGGGAGACAATTTGTGGTGTGCTGCAGAACATTTTGAGGAAAAAGGACTACATGTAAATCACTTGGGTGGTCGATGATCACCGCTTTGTAGATGAGTTGAAGTTGCCACTCTGAACGGAGAGAGGCTCTTGCAGAATCGCTCTAGCGTTTCCATAGTTTTGCGGAGCTTGCTGGTAAAGAGGCAGCGATGGCGGGCCCTGAGCTTGTAGTGCAGGGCCTGAAGGCGGTACGTAGGAGCTCGTACGCCGTCTCGTATTTCTACCACCGCTGCGATTGTCATTCTCGGAGCCTTGAAATTGTATGTTGTTGTCGAAAGCCATCGTCCCGCCGATAGAGGCATGTCGCCTTTGCCTTGGCGAAATTGGTCGTGGCAGAAGATGGGATTGGCCTGGGATGCGGGATGCCAGACTCCGAAAGTAGTCTCTTTCGCCACGATAGAAGTCCTTCTCTTCTTCCACATCTCGTATCTGTTGTTCCAATTTCGCAATATTGCTTGACGTTTCGCGCTCCTTCTCCTTTCGACGTTGGCGGAAGCGGTGGGAGGCGGTGGCATTGCGCTTGCGTTTCTCGTCAGCCACTTTCGACGCAGCTTGCACGTCAACAGGTACCTGTATGGGACCGTTTTCCGTGTCGAGAGTCATCATTTGGTATGTGCTCGCTCCGTTTCCGCCGCTCGGAGCTGGCACGTCAAAAGCCATCTGCGCTGTGGATGAGGCTGGGCCACCTGCATTGAATGGGTTCGTAAAGAATGACTGCGGTTGGCCAGTAGAAACAGCGGGCTGTGCAGGAGGCGTTTGACGGCTGACTTGGCTATAAGACGAGTACTGAGTACTGGGGCTGTCGCTCTGGGATGCTGGCGGATGACCTCCAGTTCCTATGCCACCTGTTCTACCTAAGAGGGTCTGCATTCGATCATAACGAGTGGCGTCTTGACTATCTCGACGGCTGCCAGAGGGGGATCGCGAGGCAGGCAATCCAGAAACATAGGATTCTCCAGATAAGGAGGGCACTCTATTCATGTCTGGAAGAGCGAGCGCTCCAGATCCTGCAGGGATGGTATGATCCCGGGGCAGGACGAAGGGTGATTGCTTCGCGTCCATTGTGCCGTTCGGACCCTTCATGGTGACTGGACTGGGAGCGTACAAAGCAGGCGATCGGCCTAAATTTTGAGGATATATGCTGATTGAGGGAGGTGTGATGCTTGGGAGAGATACGCTGGCAGGTGAGTGTTTATTCAAGGCGGTCGTAGGCAAAGAGGGTGTTGCCGTGTGAGGTACTGCTGTGCAGGGGGTGATTGCAGGTAGAGACTCCAAATGCTCGCTATTTCGACATCGATTCTGGTCATTCGTCGATTCTCCACTGGAAGGAGGATTGAGCAGATTCTCGACGCCAATCGGCCGGGAAGATCGCTGATCCCGGACGAAAGATGACTGCGGCGGTTGACGTGCTGAGACATTCGGTGTTGCGGAGATGGCTGGGGCAACCGTGTAGGGGTTACCAACATTGCTGCCATTTTGAATTGGAGGCAGGGCGCGAGATCCCAAGGGAGGCAGGCGTTTGTGACTCTCTTTGTGCGGTGATGTTGATGGGGGCGGCGGTTTGGCTGTAGGGCCCTGCGACATGGACTCGTCCGAACAGTGACGGTTGTCTCGAGCCCCGTTGCATCGAGCTTTGTTTGCCCTCGAATTATTCTCGTTGATGTCTCGGTACGCGAGGTTCCGTTGAGACTGCTGGAAGAGCTGAGCGATGTCTGGATGATTTGAAAATGACAGTGGACCAGGAAGATGAGGTCGAGATATGACCTCCACGGCGGCGGTTATGGGAACGAATGACGTTCCGGCACGTTTACAGAGTGCTTGACTGGACTCGCAAAGCCCTATGCCCAATGAGGGAATAAATAAAGATTAAACAAAGGTTCGTGATGTAGACGCGCAGCATCCAGATCAGCAGTGACGATCAGCAACATATAAGGATGAAGGATGAAAAGGACAGGTGGGGAGGCTGTTGGGTGGCAGGAAGAAGCAAGGAAGGTCAGAAGGAGTCAAGTAGATGTCAACGATGAGGGATTTAGGCCGGCTTGGGCAGCACGGGCAGCAAGGTGTTGGTTGTCAAGTATGCAGATAGCGGTGAAAGGGTGGCATGATGACACCTTATGAAGACTCCCATGTCTGCACATCACCCCGAACCTTTCCTCATTCATCCAGGGATGTGCTGGGAGGTAAAGCGTAAAGATTTGCTGGGAACGATGGGAAGCGTGTTGTAGCTGCTAGTCGGGAGTCGCTAGAACTAGTCATCGAGGCGTGCATCGAGCACTAAAACACCGAAGCTCTCGCGGAGTCGACGGTCTTATTCATACCTTACCTGACTTTGGGACGGGGCAACGGGAGAACGGGAAGGCAGCTTCTAGCTTCTAGCTTCTAGCAAGAAAGTAGGTACCCTTCGAACCTTCCCAGCCAGACGCCAGACCCAACAAAGTCAACCACGCCGGCTCCGACTCTCATTTGCCCCTGGTCCAAACTTGCTTTAGACTGTTTTGGACCTCCGTTGAGGCTTGAAGCTAAAGTAGTTTAGCAACCAGGGCTAGGAGGATAAAAGCAGCCGATTTGACGTATCGCGCATTTCCGCGACCACATGGCCGGCACGCACTAAACCTCTCCTTGCTTTGTCCCGTCGACAGCTTTGGCAGCCTTGCGATTGGCCACGAGCCCATGACACGCCCCAACAATCCCGGGGGCCCGGGGGCCATCCTCAACTTCTCACCTGTTACACACTTGGATAATCAGGTTTACGGCTCCTGACGCGATGAAGCTTGGACGATGTCAAGCGATAGCCTACCTCTCCGTTTCGGAGTGCTCCCAATTGAAGCGCTGTCGTCTCGTAACGTGGCATCATGGCATAAGCTGGAGGGGAAGAGAATGCCAAGCGAAATAGTGGAAGACGACAGCTTGGGCTTTGACAGGTAGCCTTTGCCGGAAGCTGTTCCCCAGCGGCCTAGAGGGGAGCTATGCTGCATTCATGCCATATGCCACGTTTTCTGGGTGGTGTGCTGTGCAGAAGCGCAGATCTAACAGAAGCTAGATCCCTTTGGAGTCGTTAGCCTGTTTGGGACGTCTGCTAACAAAATGTGCTTGCCGTGCATGAACATCAGCATGACAGCGGCAAAGAGCATACACCACTGATGATGTGTATCATCATCATAGTTGGAATGTGTTACCAATTCTATCTTCATCAGTTGACACCGATTGTTCGTCTTTGATCCTGATCGGTCACGATACCAGTGTGCCACGCCAATCGAGGTCGTCGTGGGATGTCGTGGGAGAGAAGACCTACTCCGAGTCTTTCAGGCAGGCATTGCTCGCATGCAAGCCTCTAACGCCTATCGAATGCACGTCAGGGTCTCGCTGATTTACATGCTGCATAATCAAGTTCATGACTTTGATTAAAACCTACCGTGGTACAATGCGAAAGCGTGACAGCCCTACCGTGCTTCGACACCAAACTTCTGCAGGTTTGGAAGTATCCAACGAGCCTAAAGGCGAACCTAAATAGTATGCCAATTTCGGTCGAAATTCCGAGATTATTATAGGGTGAAATTAGGGCAGATCTGGCGCCACTCTATTTCTTCCATTCATGTTCCAATCCTCTTCACTAGCTTTAGGTTTGAGCATCCCTTTCTTCTTTGAGATGGGTGTGATGGCATCCTTGCTGTATCGAGTTACGCCATTCCATGAGCAATCTGACATGTTTGGCGCCCCAATCGACGGGGAATGACTCCTGCCGTACGGTACCTTTTCTGCGATCGCGTGGCCGGTCAGCAATTTTAGGATCCTTGAACGGATCACCCATTGTGGAAAGGAAGATCATGTAGAATCAAACGATAGCGAATTGTTTTCTCCGGAATTCCCTTTGTCATAACAACTTCTATTTCTATTAATTCTCAAACAAAAGAGTTTCACCTAGCGCATCCAGCCCGCTGGGTTTGGCGACTTTCTGCACATGGCTGCAGGGGCCAAGCTCGAGGCTTTTGCCGGGCCTACGGCCGCCTTGACAAGCAGATTTTCCATGCCCCTTCCCTGTCGAGGCTGCCTACGGCAATGCAGCCATGCTTGTCTTAAGCCCCTCACTTTCCAATCCTTATAGGGCTCGACTACTCGATACCTGCTTCTCCGTACCAACGTTGGGCTGGTATACAGATTTAGGGCAGTGGCTATGTTGGGGCCATGCCAAAACAATCAATCTTGGACGGAGGCGAGTTCAACTGATCTAAATATTCAGTAGTACATTCTGCCAAGCGTTATCGTTGTGGCTTGCTTGGTCAGTCTTTTTAATCTCTACCTTCAACTCCTAAGGCTGTCACTAATCAGTATCATCCCGCCTTTCTGCTAGTGAGACAGAGCGCAACTGATAGCGTCGCCTATACACAGCACCAACCGTGTCGGCGAGATTAAAGACCCTGATCTTTCATGGAGAATGTTGTGCCTAAATCACTTCACGGAGCAACCACCGGAGTCGAGGCTTTGAGACTGCAGGCTTCCACAAAGCGAGCATGCCCATCCACCAGTCGAATATAATTTCATATCAATGCACAGGGCTAGGGAGAACACCACGACTGTGATGTCGCGTGTGGTATCGCGGGGAACGGCTTGATGGATACTACAAAAGCGGTCTCGAGGCGGCCAAGAGACAAGCGAGCCACCTGTTACCTGTCGCTGCCCAACCGTCCTCTGGTCTCGGACAGCAACTTTTTGAGATCTAACCACGCCGAAATTTGTGTAGGGGTAATCCTTCCACGCCGACATGAACCTTGAACAAACTTCCACCGTACTTGACAGAATCAGGATTCCTGTCGGGATCCTCCTCTTCCGCAGATGTGATATACAGCTCTTCTCCTGCAAATGCAGGGCACGAGATCATCCTCGTAGGCAAATAGATCTCCCCCACAAGCTTGCCCTCTGGGGACAGCTTCAATACCTTAGCACCACCAGCAAGAGCAACCCAAAGACAACCATTCACATCCATCGCCATTCCATCAGGAACCGCATCCCCGTCAACGTGGTAGAAGACTTCTCGGTCAGAGATGTTACCGGTCTTTCGATCATACATGAATTTCGACACATTATTGGTAGGTGAATCGATGAAGTACATGTGCTTTTCGTCCAGACTGATCCCCATGCCGTTTGGTATTGTGACTTTTTCGACAACGCGATGCAAGCTTAGATCTGGATCCAGGCGGAAAAGTACTCCCTCGTCTGTTGGGTCCTTGACTTTGGGGTCGTTCATGGCACCCGCAAAGAACCTACCTTCGGGATCCACAAAACCATCGTTGAAACGCATCCTACAAAACGACAATCAGATCTACGTTTGCTACCCATGAGGGAAAACAAGGGGCTCGCCTTTCATCTTTTCCAGGCCCATCCTTCTCTTCCCAAACCTTCTTTATGTAGTCAAGCTCTTTGGTGTTACGTTTCATGATGGCATAGCCATATTTCGCACCGACGATGATTTCGTCCTCATTACCCTCGATGTCTGCAGACGTACTACAACCATGTCATTGATACGACGCGCTTCTATGAGTGGAGGCCTGCGAACCTAACGGGTGTACCCAGATCGTATGACTTCAGCGAGGACGGCCCCTTTGCTAGGTCGACAACGTGTAACTTTTCTTTGACGATGTCTACAAACCGAAGGGAATGCGTGCTGGTCTCGTAGAATGGCGCCTCACCCAACCCACATTTCATTTCGATATAGGGCTAGCTAGATTAAAAGAGGTAGTGTACAGGCGGGATTGACAAACCTCTGTCACTGTCCATTGCTGTATGTTTGCCATTTCAAAGTCTGACTGGACCTACGCCTGGTGCTGAATAGTATTTGAGGGTTTGTCCTCTGGCGCGAGGCTATGAAGATATCGCCGCTAGAACGGCCAAGGTCTAAAGTGATCGCTGTCGGATGTCTGCATCCATCTGGATCGTCATGCATGACTCTGAGATAACCTTCCAAGCCTTCCCAGGACTAAAGCAGTCTTATAAAACAATTGATTGTTGAACAGATCATTTACTGATAATTGAAACAAGACTTATGGGACTACCCCGCAGAATAGTACACAACTACTCAGGTATTTGGCACGCGTACTCGTACTCGCGTCTGCCTAATTCGTGATTTCGTCAGAAATCGATTTCGATCAGGATGACTTTATTGTCGACAAAACAATCAAGCTATATATTTCAGAGGTGTCACATAATTGAGTGTATCAAACAGCGACCTTGCTTTTGCTTTCTCCTACAACCATACCCACACCATCACCCTCAATCTGCCATCGACGGCACCCTACTTTGACTGAGGTCGCTATGGATGCACCTAATGCCCTCCAAGATGCGCCCAAAAGCCAGATAAGCTGCGAGTTGTGTCAGCGACGGAAAGTACGGTGCGACAAGGGCAACCCATGCTCCACATGCCAGCGGGTAGGTGTCAAATGCGAGGTCTCGAGCCGTCAGCGACTTCCACGAGGACGCAATGGTAAGATCCTGGCGCTGTATGAAAAGATCCGATTATCTGATCTTCTTCGGCGTTATTAGGGGGTCGAAGGAAAGGGGAGCTGGATCTCAAGGCTCGGATAGCGAAGCTGGAGAACCTCGTCTCAACCCTGGGAGGAAACGAAAGCTCGACTACTGCCATGCCGCCTCGTTGCCAAGGACAAGTGAATCAAGACCCTGCACTGCCCAAGCCTTCTAGCGACATGAGTCGCTATATCGGAAGTTCGTTTTGGTCCACCTTGACCACTGAGGTGAGTGACGGGTCTCCACCATTGGCCCTTCCACGAAGAACTTCTCCTTAAAAATAACGATTCATCACACAACAACACCAAAGTTGAGCCTCATAGCTCCATCTAGCATGGAATTATTCTTGAACTTGGCAGTGATCCTGTTGTCTGGCTTTTACTCTATGATACCATGCAAATCACACACGGCGAGTGGAAGAGTTGCCGTTGTTGATGTTAGCAAGCTAAGTCACGATTGCAACTATGGCTCAATATCTGACATGGAACTTGATTCATAGGTCAATGGATTACGCGAGGTCCTGGACGGATCGTCCGATAGCGATTGTGAGACTCCAGAGCAAAGCGAGTCAGTAAGCAATACTCCACCCGCTACGGCTCCTCGGGATTTCAATTTCGTCTTGTGCGGTCCAGACTCTTTCATGATGGCGCCGAACGCCTTGGAACACCCTCCGAGACCCATGATTGAACTGCTCCACAACTACTATTTCAGCAATGTGGATCCTATGTTTAAGGTCTTGCATAGGCCCTCCGTGAGAGAGCTGATGCTCAATGGGAAACACTACCTTGGCCATAAACCTGATGAACCTGCTGTAGATGCTCTTATGTTTGCAGTTTATTACGCCGCAACAAATACCCAAAATGAGAATAGTTGCAAGCAGATATTCAGCGACGAGAAAGTCAACCTGCTAAACAAGTATCGGTTCGCCTTCGAAGTGTGTCTCGCCCGGGCAGACTTTGTCAACAGTGTGGAAATTGAAGTCATACAAGCATTTGTCATTTTCCTCGTCAGTCGCTCATTCCTCGTTCTAACTTCGCTCAGGACGATCGGTCATTGGGAGTCACTAACTTCAATAGGCATCTGTCCGCTTGAATGACCATAGTCGCTGGGTATGGACCCTGTTTGCATTAGTTGTTCGAATGGCAGTGGCCCTTGGGCTACACCTCCATAACCCTTCTTCATCGCTCAAACCATTCGAGCTGGAGATGAGACGACGTCTTTGGCATCAGATCTGCGTATTAGATATCAATTCTTCCATCGATCGAGGCACGGAGCCCATCGTTACTGACAGCTTTACGACCGCTCTCCCCCCTCTGAATGTCAATGACAAGGATCTCTTCCCAGACATGGACGCTCTCCCACCACCTCGTGAAGACTTCACCGACGTATCGTTTTGTCTCATGTGCAACGTTGAGAAGTCATTCGTCAGAAGCCTAGTCACCGTACCCAGAGACGGCATAAGCGACGACCTTGCTCGGATGAGTTGGCCCAGGAAACAAGAAGGTACGTTCTGTCAGAGAAATTGATAGTCAGGGCCCAGATTTGGGTTAGCGCTTTCATCACTCATGGTAATCTTGAACCTGACAACGAAGAGCCGTTTAGTTGTGGCTGGATTCAGGACAACGGTCCTGAATAAGTACCTCCGTCACTGTGACCCAAAAATACCTTTCCATTGGTTCGCAATCCACGTGGGCGATATCATGAGAGACGCTATGATGCTACTTGCAATGCGACCTATGCATGTCACCCAACAAATAAGAGCTCCCGACGTAGATGGTCCGACAGTATTAAGCCTCTCAATCCAGCTTCTGAACAAACATCGAGAGATTATGACTACGCCCTTTACGGAACCTTGGCGATGGTTCGGTATGTGATGATACCGTCTCAACACTTCCTGCTTTGACCAGTCCCAGTCTTCTGCCCTGAGTGAGAATGCTGACTCCAAAACCATACAGTCTGGGTTCAGTGGCACCCACTTGCTGTCGCAACGGCAGAGCTTTGTTCTCAAACAGAAGGACCATTGGTAGAACGAGCTTGGGTAGTGATCGATGAAGCGTTCCGGGAGTACTCCGAAACCGTGGCAGACACAAAAGCGGGCATGCTCTGGCAACCTATCCAGAAGCTAATGAAGAAGGCGAAGCAGAACAGGAGGACTACACAAATGGCGAACCTAAGTCTTGGAGACGAAAATGGACAATTCGCAGGACAGCCAATGCCAGCACTTGATGCAAACCCTCAGCCCGGAATGCCAGCGCAATGGCAGACAACAGATGCACGCAGTTACGCAAATCCTCGCATGGATGGGATCTCACAATCAGGTACGTGGGTCAACGGCTTACTTGGTCCCGGCTCGATGAGCTCCAATGTTCCTGCTCCACCGTCGAGTGAAGGCCTCGATGAACTTGCGCTGCGATACGGCCTGCAACCCAACAGCTTTGCATTCGAGTCGGTCGAACCAAACGCCAGTCAAGAGCCGGATGATCTTCTAGACATGGCCTGGACGAATTGGGAAGGATTTGTTGGAGATGTGAACTTCTACGACTTTGATATGCCAGACCTGACCGAGGGCTTCCCACGGCAATTATGAAATCAAGCTATTTTGGAAAAAGGGTAAGGAAACCACGTGTCAAATAAGTCATTCCACTCATTTCACCTTCCTCTGGTCGAGAATTGAAAGGGTCCGAAACGCGTCTGACAATGATACAGCATTGCTCGTGTGTATTGGCGCCTCATGAATTTGATTGTATCAATGCTCATATTGGCCAGACTGCTCGGGTCACTCAATATATGGTAATAAGTGAACGATATCTTTCGTAACGAATGGCTTACGGGTACCAACTGAGCGGATTGAAAGCATACGGATTATCGTGAATAACTCCACTGATGCATACCCACCTCAAGGTGGATTAATTATTTTTGCTTTGCCACGCACCACCAAAACATAATCATTGCACCCTCCCCGGACCCAGCCATCCGATATGTTGCAACAACAAGAATTCAACGCGCTGCCCAGGATTCGAAACCAGAGCTCATCCCCACCTGTTCTCTACCCAACCTGCAAGCAATAAAACCGAGGTCGAAAACGCGACTACCACTGTAAACATATCAACTCTTTGCTTCCGAAGACCTATCTATCCATGCTGGACGATCTTCATGATGAAACAACAAACAACCTCGTTCACTGTGAGTAGTCCATACATATCCAGACTTTGCAAAAAAATGGACCAGCCCACCTTCTGATCACAAACTCTTCAAGTCGTACAAGAACGACTCGGTATCCGTCATGAAGCGACCTGAAAACTTAAACAGACCATCACAAACATTTCAAGCTCCCTCCAAAAACGAACCTCCCAACCCCAGAACCTCAAACAACCTTTCCGGCTTCCACATCCCCCACCGTCCTCACCGCACATATCCACCCTTCCGCAGCCAAAAACCCGTGTCACGCTCACAACAAAGTGGAAAACCCTCCAACCGAACCTATGAGCATATAACCGCCAACAAACACAAACACAAACATAAACATCCACCTCAACCCCACCCCATAGCCTCCATAGACCAAGAACAAATAGACACTCCCTTATCCCTGGGGCCGCAAAGAGCGGATCTCAAGTCAAACATCTACCAGAGACGACAGCCCATCCTAACCCACTGCACTTCCTAGACAATATTCTCTACATAAAGTCATTACTCGCCTCCATCCAGCATCATTCACTATACCACTCAAAGCAATCTAAGAGAAGTTCGCAGCTGCATCTCTCTTCTCTAGCCAAGACTGCCCTAATCAGCTTCGATTGATCGTATTGTAAAATGCCGCTTCTAAACCTGAAATTTCCATCCATCCGTAATCTACTATCAAACTGGCCTCAAGCCTTCGTTGGTTGCTTCTGAACGCTGAACCACCACCCAAATATTACCTTTCGCCACTCAGGGCAACTTGGTGAAGTGTCAACGGCACTGTGAGCATGAGAATGGCTGATTCTAGTTCCATCGTCCACCGTCTAAGCCAAGGAGATCGTAAAGATTGCTCAATTGCTCTAAATCTAGTCAAGGCATATTTACTTTATCGTGACATTCACAATGCTCGTCCATCGTAAACAGTATCATCCACCGGGTATCCATCCATCCCCCACTTTGATCAATAAAGTCAAGCAATACCCAGGCCAACACCGTTAGCATTGGCGGCAGCTGTTGAAAGAGCCGCGGCAGTACCTCCGCCAACCCGGCCGGGAGCTTGCCTCTCCCTTGCCCTTCGTCCTTCCATCAAGCCTCTCAGACCTCTCTTCTGTAGGCCCACGACGCAACTCACACCGCCGGCCCAGACTTCCTCAACCCCAACTGCGGCCCTTCGTCCGGGCTGGATCCCGTTTCCACCTGCGAAGTCACTCTCACTCTCGCTAGCGGCACTGCTGCTGATTTCGCTCCCACTGACTTCGCTCCCTGTATCAGCCTCGCTGTCAGGATCTTCGTCCCCAGCCCTGGCGGCCAGATTGTTGCCTTGCAGATGTGTAATGGTGAGGCCGGTCTGTGCAACGCCATCGGCCAATTCAGCTTCGCCCTCTTTGCTAAACAGAACGCCGATTCCACGTCCACCTCCGGCGGCCATCGCTGCGGCATTGAACAGGGCTGCTGCATTCCGACCATCAAGTATTTGATGGAGACGTTCAACTGTCGCTTCTAATAATCCATCAACTCGATAAGGTCGTGCGAACTGGAGTAGTGAACAGAGAACTTGAGGCGTGCACAGGACGTGCCCAGGGCTAGGAAGTGATGAGGTGTAGAGATAATGCACAAGGGCACGAATGGTGAGCAGGGTATGCGGCAGATAGAGCTGGCGTGGACGGGACGACGGGGGAATGCTTTGCGGCGTGGGAGGGTCGAGAGATTTGCTAGTCGTAGATGACTGCGTATTACTTGAGGTAGCTGTCACACTCGAAGGGGCCACCGAGGCGGCAGTCGTTATACTAGGGGTTATGGTTATCGAGGAGTTGCGAGATGTGACTGATGCTTGATTCAAGTGACCTAGGCGAAGAGTGCCTCCATCGGATGAGGAAGAGGCGTCGTTCTGAAGTGATGAAGCGGTAGAGTTGGTGCTGTCTCGAAGAAGTTGGACGAAGAAAGGACCCCAGCGACGGCCGAGTAGATAGGAATTGACCGGGATACGTTCGCCTCCAATAGCAATGAGATCCATATCGGCAAGATCTCTGATATTCATAGCCATGAGACCAAGCTCGATAGCCGCACCAGGGAGTGGACGACTACTGGGTGTTCCTGGCTTCAGAGAAACGGATGGTGGAAGGACAGGGGCGCTAATGGAGGGATAGTTGGAGGTGGGCCAGGCTCGCCGAGGATTATCATAAAGGCCAAAAGCCTCAAGCTCAACCATGCATATATTCGCAAAGTTGATACGACGGTGATTGTAGTCTTCGACTAAGCTTCGCTTGCGATTACCCAGGATGACGAAGGTATTACGGCGAGGCCATAGGACTCCTCTGTTCCAACTCCCTTGACTGAAGACACCTCCACCCGCATCGATGCGGCTCCATGTCAGTGTCTTGAGATCGAGAGCCCACAGAGCGTATTCTTGCTTGGATGATGTCAAGTACGTTCCGCTAACGACGAAATGATTGTCAAGTACTCCACCATTGGGAAATCTCAATCCTGGCGGCGAGAATTGTCCAGTCATCGGCTTCTCAACCAATGAGCCGCTTGTCAATCGCACTTGTAGCTCGAGCTTGACGTCTAAGAAGTTGTAATTGGAGTATATCAACATCGAGGAGTCCGGCTCCAATTTCTCGGATTTTCTTGACGGTCCATCTAGAACATCTTCCGGATCTAAGCCCATCCCAATCTTTGATGCTTGCATAGTCATCAAGGGTGCAACTACACTCCGATACGCACCACAACTTTTGCCCAGAGACGATGTATTGGTCCATTTCAGACTTCGCAGGTTAAAAACGCTGATCTGTTCGATGTAATGATTGGCGCTGTCTTGACCCCCAATGACGACCATCTCTGCCCCTCCAAACCCGTCTAGTGCTACACCTAAAGTGCCTTGATTTGGTACCGATGATGGTGGATTGTGATGTATTGCCGAAAGTGGAGCGTTTGCGGAGGTGAATGTAGCTGATGAGGGAAGTACAGCCGCACAATGTGCATATCTTCCTTGGGGTGTGTCTGCGGTGGATACGTGTGTCCAGAATTTGGTTGGGGCATCGTATATGTGAATATCTGACATGACGGCCATTTCGGGTTGCTCGCCCATCGCAGTGGCCTGCCCCTGAGCCGCACCGGTCTGCGCTGGACTTGTTGAGGGAGACATGCCACCATAGCAGATGAGTTTTGTATCCCCCAAAGCGCAAATACTGTGGAAATATCGTGGTGGTGGAACGTCCCCACTGGTATCAACTTTTGTCCAGTGTCTACGAACGAGGTCCAATTCGTACAGATCGGAAGTCAATTGAGGTCGCCGTCGTGAGAGCATGCGTCCTCCAAAGACATATAGTTTGTCGCCAAGTATAGTCGTCGTCGCCCCAACCAAAGCATGCGGTTCTTTTCCAGTACATTTGTGTACGTTGCAAACTAGACCAGATAGGTTTGTGGTACCATTGGCTTGGGGCGGCGCGTTGTTGACAACAGGCGATGGCTCTGCAGAGTGCACTTGTGGCTCACTCGCTCTGGGCCACCTTGAAGTAGGGTCTGTGCTTGCCTGCACCTCTTGTGTCGCAGGCTCCTGGTTCAGACTCGACTCACTGCTGCTATTCACGTCTGCCAGGTACGTACTCGAGGATGGTTTAAAACGATCAGCATACATCTGACTTGGTGAGGGAGCTGAAACATTAGAGTCGAGAGTGCTTGTTCGGCTACCACTTGTTGTGGGACGTGACATGTTGGTGAAGAGTGACTTGCACGAATGTGGTGCAAACTCCGACGCCCGAGGAGTATTCTCGGCGCTGCTTGGAGGTGTAGGTGGGAAAAGGCCGTGGGGATTAGCGAACCTGGGTATGACAATAGGTATATGTCGAGGCCTTTGGGAGGGTTTCGTGACCACCGGGGTCTCGTTCTTTGTAAAATCGTATGTAAGTCTGGGGGTTGTGTTTGGTGTAGGCAGCAACACCGGCTCGGTAGATTTCTCAGATGTAGGCAGATCCTTCAGGACCGAGTCGATGACGTTCGGAGGAATGATAATTGGTACATGTCTGGGTCTGCGTTTGCTGAAGCCAGCTTCATGGGATTGAGCGAATGGAAGCGAAGTATATGCCGAAGGAGCTGATTGTAGCGACGAAGGAGTTTCTGGAGAGTTCGTAGCAGGAGCAAAGTGTCTAGCCAAGAAGTGAAAGTGTGTAGATGGAGACGTTTTCTCTAGTTGCCCTCCAAAAGGATCGATGTGGTTGAATGAAAGTGCTACCTCGGGCTTGAGCGCCGAGTCAGCACGCTGGCTGCCTGCTAACATCATGGTAAGCTCCAAAATCCTTCGTGGTCAACGGCAGGAAAAGTAGATTCGATAGAGAAGGGAAACGCGGCGATCGATGGGGTTGACACGAACGACAAGCTGGAGAGGGAAGACATATGGTGAAAAGGCCTACCCCTCGAGCAGCGGAAGGTCCAGCCTCCTTGCCCGCGCCCTTGATCAGCTTGACTAGGAACGATTCACGGCTGCTTTACAAATTAAGCAAGTTCGTGCCTTCCTCCTCGAACGCTCTGTCAATTCTCGGCAACCTGCTTGCTTGTCTCAGACCCTTGCGCATCAAGCGGGTACCGCGTATATGGATCCTGATCGAAGTCGCAATGGATGAGAGGCAAGAAGAGTGTCAATAACCCTTGCTTCCCTGAGCAGGATGATTCAAAGGGCAAAAAAGATGGATTCCAGTAAGGGCAGGATGTCTACCCTGTGGACTGCGGTGCAGAGCTACGCCGGCATCGCATGGCTCGAGGGGAAGGATTTGCCGGCGGGCGCCAAGTAAATCTCCGCAACATGGTTCACTTCCGAGACTGCTCCCAGTTCACGCAGCAGAATCGCAATCGTAACACAACATGCTATCACATTGTGGAATCGCGCGAATACTGATCCATTTGTTTCTACTGTGCATTAGTCATTCGACGATGAACAAGATGTCGTCCGGTCACAGTGAATGATCGTAAAAGCTTCTTATCCTTTGGATATGCTGTCTCCAACTACATACAGAATTACACAATGAAGGGAATGCATGCTGACATGGTATTGTGCTTTTGAGGCCCCTTCCGAATGGACACCCATAGTCTTGGCCCCTCTCACACTGCCGCACTCGTTTGCTCTTTCGGTAACGGGGTGAACCTCAGGTAAGGTTTGACGATCTTGAGGTCTGGGTACTGCTCCTTCGCCTGCTCGGTCTTCACACTAGGATGAACGATCACATCATCGCCTGGAACCCAGTTGATCGGCGTCGTGATCTTGTTCTTATCACCGGTCTGCAACGAGTCCACCACGCGCAGGACTTCGGCGGTGTTACGACCAGTCGAAGCTGGGTAAGATAGGATGAGGCGGATGGTCTTCTTCGGGTCGATAATAAACACACTTCGGATGGTGAAGGCGATGCCCTTTGAGTCGACGTTCGTGGTGTCCTGGTGGTCCAACATGTCATATGCATAGGCGACCTTTCTCTCTTTGTCGCCAATGATGGGAAACCTCAACTTGCTGCCTGAAATTTCGTCGATATCCTGAAGCCAATTAGGGATGGTCCGGGAAGCTCTGGAACCAGTAGGAAGAGTATACCTTGATCCAACCGCCGTGACTATCGACCGTATTGGCCGAGAGCCCAATGAGCTTGACACCACGCTTGGTGAATTCTGGCTCAAGCTTCGCGAAGGCACCGAGCTCTGTCGTGCACACTGGAGTGTAATCTTCAGGGTGGGAGAAAAGGACTACCCATTTGTCGCCAATGAACCTGAGTTGCAATCAGCAGAGCTTCAGTAGGAGAAGGTGGAGACGCATACTCATGAAAGTCGATGGGTCCATTTGTGGTGTCTGCTTGAAAATTTGGGGCAGTTGACCCAAGACGGAGACTACCATTGCTGTCAGAATTGATCACTGAGAAGCCGCTGTTGTTGCGGTACATACGGCGCGGGGCGCTCTTCAGAGTGGCTGTTTGAAGTCATTTGGATTTGGGAAATGTGTATCTGGGGTTTTCAAGATGCGCTTTGGTCTTTTCAGATTGAGCGTTCAATAGAAGTTGAGCAGGAATCGAAAGGGATACCCTCTTCAAATCTTTGAGTGGAGGCCAAGACCTACAATAAGGTCGTATCACGCCATCGCTATCGCGGAACACTGCAAAAGTGGAAAGAACGTCATTTAGGTGACAAAGCCCACCACCCCACGAACCACCCACATAAGATGTGAGTCAGGTACATGCGATTTCTCAGCAAGGATTCCTTTCAGCAACGTATTTTGTCGAACAGAGCCAGTCTACACATTGCGATGTCTGACTAAGGTAATATTAATCAAGCTCGTAAACTAATGATGCGGTCATAGTCCCAGTCCGGGTCCAGTCCGGGAATAAGGTTACTTTAACACTTTAAAGCACCTAAAGTACCTTAGGTGAGCAACCGTTCGGTAGATGCCCTATCAGTCTCCACTTCTTTAAATATTTTATTTAAATGGCCGACTTCGCCCTTGCTATCTCTTGTCATTTCGGTCTGATTCACTCTAAGTTACTTGTAAAGATATTGCAACGCTGCACAATGAGATGCCTAATTGCTGTATATTGATGTCGTTGTCATGGCCGCTCCAGAGATCAATCTTCCAGCTGCAGTTTCGGAATCCACTTTTGGAAGCAAGGGAAACCTGACGGAGAGCCCAAACCGCCCAGACTCTCCAAAAGGGGAGGAGAAGGAGATCGTGCGAGAAGGAACAGACGACTCGCCATCTTCGCTTAAAGACTCACCGATTATTTACCATTATCTGACATTTGAAACCGAACTGCCTCCACCAACCACTTTAGGCCCCACTGTAGATGGCTTTCCCGAACCTGAGTCACCAGATCTTTGCAACTTTGTATCACCATTCACGTGGTCAGAATCTCGCAAGACTTTCACCATATGGCTTTCCTGCCTCATAACCGTCGTTACGGCCTACACGGCCGGCTCGTATAGCCCAGCTGGCGAGCAAATGTCCAAAGAGTGGGATGTGAGCCAAACGGCTATCCTCGTGGGCATTACAACTTTCACAACGGGCTTTGCTACCGCGCCCATGATAATCGCTCCCTTTTCTGAGCTGAATGGACGGAGGCCCGTCTTCATCGCTACTGGCATCCTTTTCGTTATCTCCCAATTGTGCTGCGCTGTCACTCAATCCTACCCTGGTATGCTGGTAGCTCGTTTCTTTGCTGGCGTGGGTGGAAGTTCGTTTTCTACCATGGTAGGTGGTGTTGTGGCAGACATTTACCACACAGAAGACCGCAACACTCCTATGGCCCTTTTCTCAGGAGCTGCGTTATTTGGCACGGGCTTAGGTCCTCTCTGTTCGGGGTTTATTGCTCAGAACATGTCATGGAGATGGGTCTTCTATGTGCAAACCATCACCTGCGGACTCTTTATTCTCGCCGTAATCGTCTTTTTCAAAGAGACTCGTGGCAGCGTTTTGTTGAGTAGGAGAGCAAAGCTTTTGAATACGTGGTATGAAAGCAGAGAGAAGGTTGGCCTTGTAGGCTTCAATATGGCAATTGAGGGTCAGAGCAATCACACAAGTCAGAGAATCAGATGGAGAGTCAAGTCAGACGAAGATAGAGAAAGTTTGAGAAAGATGATTGGAATATCTGTTTACAGACCATTCCGTGAGCTAGCTCCGCTTTACGTGCTGATCTTGACATTAACAGATTACAGATCTGCTTTTAACGGAGCCCGTTGTGTTCTTCTTCTCTCTATGGGTGAGCAGATCATTCACTGGTCTGCACAATTTCTAATCGAGTAAACCCCTAAGGTTGCATTCAGCTGGGCGGTCTTATACCTGACCTTCTCGGCGATACCCCTTGTGTTCACTGCAAACCATGGTTTCAATATTCAGCAGAACGGCGCAGTGTTTGCTGGTAAGGACGGTGCGGTGCCCCTAAGTTTGTTCACAACGCTGAAAACGCACAGCTATGTGCGTGGGCGCTCTACTTTCTACTCTGCTCAGCATTTATCAGGAAAAGGTTGCTCGCCATTACGGCAAACTCTCGGCGACGCCCGAAGGCCGCCTGTATTTCAGCTGTATTGAGAGTGCTCTCCTGCCTATTGGGCTTTTCTGGTTCGGATGGTCAAGCTTTCCATCTATTCACTGGATAGTCCCAACACTAGCCGTCGGCTGCGCCACTATGGGGATATTCTCGATTTATCTTGCTGTATTCAATTACCTGGCTGACACATATCACCGCTATGCAAGCTCTGCATTGGCAGCTCAGTCCTTTTGCCGTAATATGCTTGGAGGGATTTTCCCGCTTCTTACCACTGCCATGTTTCACCGGATGACTTTTGCGGGGGCCTCGAGCTTTCTTGGGGGTGTAGGTGCAGTGCTTACTATTGTGCCTTGGGTGTTGGTCTTTTTTGGCCCAAGGATACGGGCTAGGAGCAAATTCGCTCGTGTGAGATTCCGAAACTGTCAATCTTTACCGAGCTAGACTGACTTATTCTCGTCAGGAGATTATGGACTAAGTTCCAAGCGTTTCAACAGACACAATATTCGAAACGCCGTGTCGTGTTCCAGCAAAGAATAGGGAGGGGATTGTGTCCGCAGTTGCACCATCTCATAGTGGGTCTCACTAGCTGTGGTGCAGGCGATCAAGACAACTAGTGTCACATCTATACTGGTTGGAAGAAGAAGGGTGCGATACAAGAAATGGGCATAGATGTAAAAGACTCTGATGGCAAACATCTGTTCTATCAGCGAAGCTTTTGACAACAGGCCAATGTGTAGCAGAGGCCTTTGGCGCTTCTTCGCTTAGACAAAGTGGGATGCGAGAGATCTTGTCAAAGCAATCCATGATATCATAGACAGCTTTTGTAATAATATGCTAGCCCTTGAATTTGGGCGTCAGGTCGAGCAGGTCCGGCTTTAGTGCACTATGACTGATCTTTGGGTGGCCATAGTGTTGCCCAGCACATACGACTTGTGTACCAGAATCAAGGCGCTAGTGTCAAGAAGTGGAAGAACAGGATCAGGTTTCTAGTATGATTTCTAGAGAGTCCAGCACTACGCATGGTCCGTTGCTGTCCCAGATCATGGAGAGGGACCATTGATTGGAGTTGCAAGGACGCATACAGTCGTACGGCCTTTGTTGATGGGCATCATCGACGGTTATCATAGCGCCTTATACCTCATGAAGCGTGACGGACCTATGCAGCCTTACGCCTGCGTGGGAGAGTACTAGGTATCCAGGGGGTTTTTTGTTAGCGCGACAGAAAATAATCCTTGTCGCGATAACAACTAACCCGTTGGACACCACAGTATCCATTTATTGCTGTAGAGGTTTACCATGCATCATGTCGGTATGTGAGAAGTGCTTAGATCTTCTCAGATAATTGACGAGCAGATGAAGCAGTACGTGAAACGATTTCTTTCACTTGGTCGAGGAAGGCACGGATCACCACTTCACCAGAAGGGCAAGGAAAGGTTTAGGCTAGCCGCTTTTAGCGCGCTACTTCGATTTCACTCCTGCTCACGCTTTCGCTTCTCTTTACACTTACACTACAAACATGGCACGAAAGAAACGTGAGCTGACCACAGTTGCTGATCCTCCAGTTTCAGCTTCAAGCAAACGTCAGAAGAAAGGGGTCGGTACTACCGCATCGTCGTCAAGGCCCAGTCGGACCTCACTTGCAGCTGCAGCAGTACCACGATTGACACGAAATTCCAACAGTGTAGCGTCTAATGACACCAAAAGAGGCGTTGGTAGGCCTCGTAAGGTAAACTCGACTTCAGTGGACAGCTCGGCCCCACTTTCGACACGCAGCTCTGTCAATGGAGCGTCCTCTACAGCCAAGAACATTGTAGAAAGGCCTCGCAGAGCTTCTAATGGAACCTCCGCCTCGGCTGAAGGTACGCCGAGTAAGACGACCGTTTCGACGACCAAGACTACCCGGGGACGAAAGAAGGCGGTTGTGACAGAAACCGCCGAAGATGAGATCGCCAGTAAGACCAAATTCTCAGTAGACGTCCCGAAAAGCCAAGTTCCCGTCCACGACACGAAGAAAGAGCATGACCGTGAGCTCGAAGAAAGTATTGGTGGTGAAGGGCTGTCGTACTGGCTCATGAAAGCCGAACCAGAATCACGTATTACGGAAGTGCGTTATCCTAACGCATAAATTCTTCCTCTCCAAATGACAATGCTGATATAAGCATCATTTTCAGAAGGGCAGGGACGTCAAATTCTCAATTGATGACCTCAAGGCTGCTACTACACCGGAAGCTTGGGATGGTGTGTATTCTCACTCCTTGCGATTATAGGCAGGATACTGATACTTTTGGATACAGGTGTTCGCAATGCTGTTGGTGAGCCGTAATCCAACTTGTAGCGGTGGTGTCAATATTGACAGAATTGACAGCACGCAACAACATGCGTCTAATGATGAAAGGAGATATGGCTTTCTTCTATCACTCGAACTGCAAGGTACCCGGGATCGTGGGGACTATGGAGATTGTTGAGGAGCACTCGGTGGATAGTAAGTTGACCTATCCGGGATCACTTATCAGCACCATCGCTTTTGATGCTATTTTCTTCGAAATCTTGGCTAGCATCTCCAGACCTATTGTTCGCGTATCGTGCTTTTGTGCTCTTACCGTCTCTTCGCCATGCTAAGCTCGGGTCTCTACGATCAGGCCGAGTAAATCGTACTAATCATCCTTAGAGACTGCTTTCGACAAAGACCATCCCTACTACGACGAGAAGTCGGATCCTAAGAAGCCCAAGTGGCACGTGGTGCATGTGGAATTCCGACAGAAATTCCCCGAAATCATCAAGCTTAAGGAGCTCCAGAAGTACTCGAAAGAGGGTGGCGTCCTCGAGCATCTCCAAACACTCAAACAAACACGACTGAGCGTCTCGAAGGTAAGCAAGAAGGAATGGAACTTCATCATGGACCTGGTTGATCCCGAGGACGTGGGCGCGGCATCTGCCCAGCATCAGCCAAACATGATTAGCTAGGTGGTCGGGCGTCCACTGCGGGAAACAATGCATAGCGTGGCGTGATTGGCAGCAGATCTGGTCTGGGATCGAGCATTTATTTGGGCACATATATACTAACGCTGGATCGCGTTATCTGGCTTAACAGCATGTTCCGTAAGACAATGGAAATGACTCCAAAGGACTTCTCCGAGTAGTTCGCTAAGGTCTCAGGGCATACAATCTGACAGGGTAGAGACCCTTTGGAAACCCTTTCTGTATCTCCGTCTTTACGAGCCTAACATCCGCCTCCTTGAACAATTGCTGAAATTTCTCGTTCGTTCTCGTAACACTGCTATCCATCTCATCATAGATATCTTCCTTATCAGCATTCGTGCTTATGTTCTCCTTAAGGACGATCCAACCGTCAGCCGTGAGAACTTCCTTGCACCTTCGCAGATAGTCCACCAGTTGCTCATCCTTCAAGTATCCCACGCACCACTGATTCCAAATGAGCTCATAACGTTCCTCCGGCCGCCAATCTTCCAATCCACTCACATACACATTCCCCACCACACCTTTTCCATTCATCTTCGCCTCCTGAGCGAACTTCTCGACCGGCTCTACCACATCGACGATTTCACAGATAGTGCTCAGAAGGCCGGCTGTGACTCGTCCGATGCCGGCGCCGCAGTCCGCACCCCGAGATAGAAGTTTGGTAGGTTTCGACGTTGATGAGGATCGAGTTGGGTGCTCGCGCTGTAGTTTGGCTAAGAAGTTGGCAGATCCTTTGAGATCGACACGGGATATCTGAGGATAGCCACCTAGCATGCCGTCGACAGTTGTGGGGATAGAGTTCCAGTAGGCGAGGGAGGTGGTGGAGGAGATGGAGGCGTCGGGGGTTGCAGACATGGTTGGTGCGGAAGCGATGAAGAGTCGAGAAGCCTGTGTTCCTCTGGCTCGTTTCAGAGGACACGGAATCTGCTGGCTTCGAAATTCGCGGTTCTGATATTTCGTACGGACAAGTCTCTTGACTCTCAGGAGCACCTGGCCACTGTGACTGTCCAGCCGATGAGATTATGGGTAGTCATTGGTGATATCGACGTTCCCTGAAATGCATGTTCGGATTTTCGACTTTAGATGCCTCGCGTTCTGAAAATACTGGATCTGTCCACGGCCCCCGCTTACCCGGACCAGGAGAAGATGATCTGACGTCGTTGAAGCGTGGTGATGACGGTGATTTGATATTTATATATTTTTATTCCTTCCTTATTCGTGTTATGCTCGACAATTCAAGGATTCGATCTGATGACCACTATCTTGCAGGTTTGTCGCCACGGGCATATTATGATGTCCTCAAACTTGCTCTCGGTTTACATTATTTCGTCGATAGTTCTAGAAATTTAACTCCTCGTCAATTGTTGAATTAGGAAAACGGTCACGTCGGGATTTGAACCTTGTGCAAACGACCACACATCAAGAAGTCGTGAGGCGCCAGACCTGGCCGCTTCGATATCAATGTCAGACCAAGCTCCATCCAGCCTGAAGACTGCGTTGGATAGCTTTCTGGGACGTGACTGTCGAAATGTTGTAGGATGTCTGGCGTAGACCTGGATACGTCAAAATTTATGCCAAGAACCCAGTCCTAGCTAGATATTCTAGTGTCAATTTGTGCCAAGAGCTTTCTTGAAAATTTCGACAGCGCTTCAATTGGGGGCTTCTCTTTCTCTCTCTTGTAGAGCTGCTGCTGGTGATGCAGCTGTTCAATATGGTCGTACCCTCAGTCAGCTGTGAAAGCAATTTGCTATGCCAGCGACAATGGGTTTTCGAAGAGTCTCAACCTATTCACCTATGCAATTCGTGACCTGGCTGCAAGTCTTCAAGCTGAGGACCCATACAAGATCACCATGGACCAATCCTCAAGCACTCAGTTAGACTCTATACTGTACCTCCATGTTTGCAAGGCTTCCACGATGACTGAGCTTTCGACGGGGTAGCCTGACGGCTTCGAAGCTCGAAAGACAAGGTTGAACCTGCGGCAACCTTTCAGAACTACCGACGGGTAGATAAAGTCGTGCCCATGGACTCGGTCTACTATGAGATGTAACTCAGCGTTGAGGCCTCGTGCGCTCCTTTAAGAAAAACCGAGGAACGGATACGTCCTCCATCCCAACATAATGACAAACACTGAGACCAGATTCCAATCCTCTAATCGCGTCTTAGGCAAGCCCCGGGTTCCGGGGTTCCCTACATCATGAGATCTTATGAGGTTGATTGAGTGCCACATCGCGCTTTCAACTTTCTTATAGCCGACGATGAGGACAAGGAGTCAATCTCAACATTGAAAAGCTTACTGCAGGAGAGTTTCTCAATGACTGTTCCGGGACTGCTTCCGTCACTCTTCAAGCTGGATATTCTATCGTCAACTTCTGCAGGTCCTTCACCTCCCTGATCAACGCAGTCTGGCCAAATGCAAGGAGTGACTGGCATGATGAAGCTCGGCATTGACGTAGCCATGGTGCTTGTGGTCATGAGAGCTTCTATCATCTTCCTCGCAGAGATCCTTCCTACCGGTCCACAAGCATCGTTTTTGAGTGACAGAATTGCGAGGTTACTCAAAGTGGGTTACCTGATCACTTTTTCCTTATCCGCCTGCATTGCGCTACCGGAGCAAGGAGAATCTGCATGAGCTGTCCTGCAGCCAACGTACTGATTCCGAAAGAGGTCGTTCTCATTTGCAAATGCCAATTTGACAGCCATTCACACGGTCGATTGAGTCCAAGGCTCAATCTTCAAGTGCATATCTGAGCTAAGACCAATCAGGAAGCTCTATCCTCCCGCCGTGATCGATCTTCACTTACTACTATCAACATGCGGGGCATCGATGACCACCTTCACAGCCTTGTTTGAATTCCTCGAACCTTGCCCTCTTCTCTTTCACAACTACCAAAGGCTCTAGGATTTCCCACAAGATGTCTGATGCGGAATTGTTCATTGATCTCAAAGCTCCCAATGGCCGCGAATACAAGCAACCTCTTGGCCTCTTCATCAACAATAAGTTCAGCAAATCTAGCTCTGGAGAGAAGATCACAAGCATCAATCCAACGTAGACCTCGACTTTTTCGATTATCTGGTTGGTGCCGTGAGCTGACCTTTTCCAGCGATGAAAAAGAAATAGCTTCAGTCTACGCTGCCTCTGAGCACGACGTTGATACTGCGGTAAAGGCTGCCCGAGCCGCCTTCAAAGATCCTTCATGGCGAGACATATCGTCGACCGATCGTGGCAACCTCATGCTCGAGCTTGCCTCACTTGTGGAAAAGAACGCGGAAATCCTAGCCACAATCGAAACGTGGGACAATGGAAAGCCTTACACCGTCGCTCTCACCGAAGATGTTGCGGAGGTTGCTGGCACACTTCGCTACTACGGGGGCTATGCAGACAAGATACACGGCCAAGTGATCAATACCAGCCCGTAAGTTGTAATGTCCACTCTTTTTCTCCACTATCTTGCTATCTTTGTGAGTCGCAAGGAATGCCACTTGAGTTAGCTTCGGCCGTAACGACTGCTGACTCCGAAAACCTTCAGTAACAAATTCGCATACACGTTACGAGAGCCACTGGGGGTGTGCGGGCAAATCATACCATTTAATTATCCACTAGCAATGGCTGCCTGGAAGCTGGGACCAGCCCTTGCATGCGGTAACACAGTTGTCCTGAAAGCGGCAGAACAAACGCCACTAAGCATACTGTATTTCGCCCAGCTAATTAAGGAAGCTGGCTTTCCACCCGGAGTAGTAAACATACTTAACGGGCATGGCAAGGAGGCTGGAGCAGCAATAGCAGGCCATCTCGACGTCGACAAAATCGCCTTTACCGGGTCAACCGCCACTGCGCGCCAGATAATGAAAACAGCCAGCATAAATCTCAAAAATATCACGCTCGAAACAGGCGGCAAAAGCCCCCTCCTTGTCTTCGCTGACGCTGATCTGGATCAGGCCGTGAAGTGGAGCCATGCTGGTATCATGTCGAACATGGGTCAGATATGCACAGCAACATCCCGCGTCCTGGTTGAGGAGTCCGTCTACGATGAATTTGTGAAGCTCTTCAAAGAGCAGGTCGAGAACGTTAGCAAAGTTGGTGATCCGTTCTCCGATGATACATTCCAAGGCCCCCAGATTACGAAGGCCCAATACGAGAAGGTGCTCGGCTACATAGAATCTGGAAAATCCGAAGGGGCGACCTTGGCCACAGGTGGCGAAGCGTACAAAAATGTCAACGGCAAGGGCTTCTTCATCACCCCCACTGTCTTTACAAACGTGAAAGACAGCATGCGGATTTACCGCGAGGAAGTGTTTGGACCCTTTGTCGTAATCGCGTCTTTCAAGACCGAAGACGAGGCAATTGAGAGAGCGAACGATACCACCTACGGTCTGGGCAGTGCCGTCTTCACCGAGAACTTGACAAAAGCGCATAGAGTGGCGAGGCGAATTGAAGCAGGCATGGTATGGGTGAGTCTACCTGTCCAGTCATTCGTGAATATTTCAAATATCTCTTGTTTTATTCTAATTTCCTCAAGATCAACAGCAGCAACGATAGCGACTATCGCATTCCATTCGGAGGTGTGAAGCAGAGTGGTATTGGAAGAGAATTAGGCGAGGCAGGCTTGGCAGCATACACGAATGCAAAAGCGGTGCATGTCAACATGGGGTCGAGGTTATGAGCATGGAGGAACGGTAGATGTAAACGGCCATCCAGATAGTTCAGGGATACCATCATGATCAGGGGAGTTGAGGGACAGGGTAGGCTTGCTTTGGATAAGAGGGTTAATGCATCATCACACGGAGCTAAATGCGAGGCAACTGCAATTGTGTTCCTGTACATGCATTACAATTCACAGCTTCCTTCTTTCTCCCTCTTTTCTTAATCCAACAATCCTTTCTTCACACCTAATATCAATAGCGACGAGGCCTTGATCGGAATTGAAACCGTTTGCGAAGACAGATAAGTTTATGAATATTGTATTACAATGCTTAGTCTATGCTATATTACAATACCCTCTATGATGGTCTATGTTTATCAATCATCAAATCCCCATCTATGCTATTCGTTCCACCCACAGTATACACTGTTCCCCGATCCACTTTTACTCGATTTACTCTTCCTCGACGTCGTCCCCCACCCGTCCTCGTAATCCACATCCTTACTCCACCGCACCTCTTTCCTACTCCCCCTACTCTTCCCACTGCCGCTCCTCATCACCCCACTAGCACCACTTCGTCGGGCTAGAATCCCATCATCGGGATTCGGCGTATCGGCTCGCATGTACTCTGCTCTGAACGTGTCTGGTGGCAGTGTCTCCGGGTTCATCATATCCGGTTTATAGTAAGTTGTCGTGGTGGCATTCATCAGCCCAGGCCTCAGCACGTCTGTGTTGGCAGTGGTGCCTGATTTCGCCGTTCCTGGTCTCGATGTGGGACACGTTTTCAATATAGGCGAGACTGGACGGATCGGACTCAAGGGCATCATAGGGGCTATTGTCGAATTGTAGGAACTGATAGGTATGGGTGGCGCGTCTGAAGATAATGCTTCGCCCTGTCCTGGCGTGCCCTCACGCTGTGGAGGTTGGGCTTCCGTTATCTTGCTATGCCTACTCTTATGACTGCGGTGGCGGCGTGGAGGACGAGGGTCGGGATTCTGTAGGTGCGTTGTTCCAAGTGTGGAAGAAGAGGGACGCCGAAGGAGTGTTTGCGTTTGGGAGTCTTGTCTGTAGAGAGGGATCAAGGAATCTTGTCGGAAAGGTGGATCGTAGCGGAAGGGGGAGTCGTGTCTGAAAGGTGACTGATGCCTGAACGGATTCGATGGACGGTGGCTTGCTGATCGCGGTAGTTGGACCACTTTCACTGCGGTTAGGGGGCTGACTGGACTAGGTGAAGGCCCCTGTGAAGCTCGTATTTGTGCATTTTGGATGGCAATGCGTTCCCAGGAGACTAGGCCGGATGGTCGACCTAAGGGCCGGTCTGGTCGAGGAAAGAGTGAGGAAACCTTCTTAGGTTCAGGAATAGGAGGAGGAGAGTAAACTGTTGGTTGGAGAAAAGGAATGGATTGGCTGGATTTCTGTGTTCGGAGGGGTGTAGGCATTGGTTGATCGAACATTGGACTGCCGAAGACTTTGGAGAACGGAATTGACGAGTTAGATTTCTGTGGGCGAAGTGGAGCTGGTATGGGAACTTTTTGAGGGTTGAGGGGGGCTGGATAGCCTAAAGGGCGGGGACTTGCAGCTCCATTGCTGCGAGACTGGTCGAAACCCTGCCGTGGGGGACGGTTCCAGTTTGCGCTCGATTTGGAGATGTGCTTTTCGTTGTAGTAGGATCGCCGGTTTACGACGGATTGCGTCTTTCTCGGGGGATTGTTATGTCTGTTGACAAACAGCCAGGCAAAGAGGAGGGAGAGTATGACAAAGGCTCCAACGGGAATGCTGATGACCATGGCTATTTTGGCATTGTGAGAGAGTCCGCCACCGCCCGAGGAAGGATTCGAGGTAGTGATGTTTGAGTAGTTTGATGGTGGATTCCACGTGAAAATATTGTCTGGTTTGATGTAGAAAGGCTGAGTCGGCGCTGGCTGATTCTGGCAAGCATATTGTAGGGTATTAAGGACTAGGAAAAGTCAGAGAAGTAATCAAGGGCACAATTGGAACTCTCACAATTAGATAAGTAGAGTTGATTAGGCATTATCTTATAACAAGATGCACAAGCCCCAACATTAGGAAGAAAGTTTGGGTCCTGGCAGTAATCGTACGTAGACGAAGCGTTCGGCGTAAGCAAATTAGTCTCAAGTGCATTAGATATTGGGGTGCAAGATTTTGTGCATGTGTTCGACACGGATTGGTTTCTAGATTGAGGGTAATCGAAGATGCACCAATCTAACGTGTATCTCATGTTATCTGAATTTCCCCAGGCGATCAGTTACGCCAACATCTTGATGGGAACAACGATTAGCTTACAAAATGCCCATCCAAGGTCCGTTTGCCTCGTTTGACCGTTGGAAGCCCCACTCAGGACCTCGCAGGAGACACATTCCTGAAATGCACCACCGGGTACACTGCTGTTGTAGTCCGTGTCATGGCAGGTGATGTCACTTCCATTTGTCGTATATGATGTGATAGTGCTTAGGCACGAGTTTGTACAATTAGATCCTGACACAACCTGGAGGGCCAACGCATTGGGTAAGCCCAGCGCGACGAGCAATAGAGAGAGAGCATGGTGATTATGCAATATATTGTTGCCTCTCCACCATGATGACGGGGTCATTGCACTCTGAGCACAGAGGATGGCGGCATGAAATAATACCCTTGTCGCTCACACGAAGAGATGAAACACATAAAAATGCAACTTCGATCCAAGCCCATTTCACCGAGGAGAGAAATAGATGTATAGATCAGGCAGATGAGAAGTGATGCGCGAAGCAAAGCATCAAGCACCAGAGCCACGATCCTCGATGAGCTTTTAACGAGCGCGACTCAACAACTGAAGCGAAGCAATCTGAGGAAGTGCGGCCTCACGGGAGCTGGGCGCAGTCCTTTTCGGGTCCTATGCGCGTATGGTAGAGAAACCATGGCGAATCACAAAGCTGTAAGGACTCGGCCGAAGAAGCTCCCATGGTGCTGACTTCAGATCGGGGAAGGTGCGTAATGACCTGCAGGCAGGGAATTGGGCATGCAATATTTGCAAAATAAGCTTCTGCGCAACGCATGAAGACTCAAGTGTGGATACCATATGGACAGACTTCAGTGTGCAGAGAGATATCGGAAGAAAGAGCGTCGCTGACGGATGGCGCATAGCGCTTGGTGGGTGAGACCCTCATTTACCATAGGTCGACCCGCTGCAGAAGGCCCAAAGCGAATTGTATGCGGCAAGCCGTGGGATGCCTTGATATTTGAAAGGACCTGGGACCGGATAGTCGCGTCTCGTGAAACCAAAAAGCTGGCTCGCTTGCCGTTGTGGGTTAAAGGAGGAAGGTGTATGCTGGATTTAGCCAGGCAATTCCGTGGATTTCGCGGCTAAAACCCTGCCTCTGCAACAATTGTGCACATCTGAAGTGCTTACAATTGCAAGACATGTATACATGGTATGGAACTGGTGTGCGTATAACAACGGTGGGGAAGAAAGATGATTCGAGGGATCTATAAGTCGAGTCCACTGGTCTGATACGAGCTTCATTGAAGGCAGATTGTGCGGATGTTGGAATTGTATTACGAAAGCCTTGACTGCGGAGACTTCAACCACATAAGTAGCCTGTCCGGATCCTTTGCAAGTATTGAGGCTTGGAACTATGCAGCTAATGTGATAGGTTGTTATCCTCCTAGATTTGGCATATTTGTTTCTCGGAAATTTGATAAAGCGCGCATGTTCTTCCAGGCGCTGCCGCCGCGATGGGTCATCTCTCTTCCGCCACCACCAAATCCATGTCTCGCGTGATGTAAGCCGTAGACAGCGAGCCAACTATGCCATTTCGAAATCAAGTCTGCGGATTACTGCAGTATGTGTAGTCGACCAAGGGCTGGGTACGGCGGGCGTCCTTCAAGGTTATGTGGGTAGTCGTTATTGAACGTAACTAGTGGGCTTCTTCGGCAAAGCTACAGGTCCCTACGTAGCTCTGATGGCGGGGCCAGTGATGATCAGTCTCTTCCATAGGTCCAATTGGCATCAACGACGTCGGTGGCAAGTCGGCGAGAAGGTAGGTTATACTGTGTCATACTAGGCAAATCGCCGGTAAGGTAGGGTGTTGGCCGCAGGGCTGGATGAACGGACCCGTCAATGAAGGTCGTATCTTCGTCTCGAGGTGGGCTTGGTAACGGGCTGTTGAGATCTGGGGCTAGTCGTGGTCCTTGGTGAAGTTGAGTGCGTACGCTACTCGTATGGTCCGCAATCAAAGGAGCTTCCACTGCTTCCTGGAATGTGTACTGGGTGATCTTCTGAGGTGCGATCACACATCCGACATATGAATCTTGCTTGTGCCAGGCGTTCTCGAGCTGTGCTAATGTCAAATAGTCGTCCATTCCAGGCGTCTGACCACGTCTCTTCCATAGCATCTGCTTCAAAGAGCCATTCTGAGAATCCGGACAAGAGGAGTCACGTGCAGAGTGCTTCCTCTGTGCACTCCTCGAGCGTTTCGTCGATAAGGAGATGTGGAGATCCTTGACTGTGGTAAGCAATCGAGGTGATCGAGTGCGTTTTGGAGGATTTTGAGCTGGAGGAGAATAAAGAGATTCGAATGATGAGTCCATCATGAGAACCATTGCTAATGGGATACAGTGAAAGGAAAAGACTCATTAAGGAAGCCTATATGTAGGCAAAAAGGAAGGATCTAGCAGAGCCCTCTTCAAAATGAGCACTGCCAGTGACGATAGCATATGAAGTCAAGCACAGCTTCGTGTGCCTCTTCCAATGAGACCCGCCGCATGAAAGGACTGCACCAACCCATGGATAAACGTCGAACCTCCATTCTTTGCCATAGTTGGCTTAGGCCTCCTAGTCCAATGGGAAACCCATCCGAAGGCCGGTGAATCTCTGTGCTACAAGCCCTGCTGGGGAGTTGAGGGACGCCGCAGGAGATGCAATAAGTGGCGTGTATGCAATGTAGCGATTGGATGGAATATGATCAAAGGACAATCTACCTTCTGTGAGGGTGTTCACGGGGCTCAGAGCTGGGCGCTGCATGACACTGCCCCCAGAGCGCGCTACCAACATCAGGATCAAACGCTCCTTCGAGTATCGAAGGATTCTGTAGATTAGACGTGAACGTAGGTCACAAGGAAGTCGATTCAGAAGTTGATATGGTCGTAATCAGTATCACTCCTCATGATCACAAAGAAGGAGTGGTTACAAAAGAACCGGCGCGACAAGAAAGAACAGTCTAGCTACTTAGAGTAGTAGTGCCAAGAGATAGGGCGAGCGCTAGTCTCCGAGCGGAATGCAGATGTTGACCAATCAGACAGCAGCCTGTAGAACTGCATTCAATGGACCTCGCATCTTCACCAGCCCCTAAGCCAGATACGCTTCCCATTCAACCAGATCATATTTCGGCGTTGCTCACAAGATGTCTTCAGCCGCCCTTCTTGATCAGGACTTTGGCTCAGAATCCGAAGATGATAATTTCAACCCAGCACCAGCCGAGGACTCCGAGAATGACGTTGCAGGAGACTCTGATGACGACCGTAATGTGACTAGAAAGGTCAGCAGTGCTCAGGGGCGGCGGCGCTCGTCAGCACAGGATATCGGCGTTGATGATGGAGAGGATACCACACAAAGACCACCAGTGAATGGAGTCAATACTGAACAGAGCAAAGGACGCGGCTCGAGGGAACCCAAAGACGAGGAGGACGAAGTCACAAAGCAGAATGGTGGCAGGGGCTTGGACGGAGCAGCTAATGATGATGAAGATGAAGAAGAGCAGGACGAGGACGAGGAAGAGGAAGAAGAAGAAGCTATCTCGGTAGGAATTGGTGCCGTAACTGTGGTTTATTTTTCTCACTCGCTAGCAGGGTCGGCCACGGAAGCGAGCTCGCCGTGACCCAAGAAATCAATTCCTCGACGTCGAAGCAGAAGTCGATGAGGAGGATGAGGGCGACGAAGAAGACGATGAAGCACAGGCAGATGGTTTCATTGCGGAAACACACCCAGATGATAATCTTGATGACCTTCCAGAAGATCACCAAACGGACGACCGGCGGCATAGAGATCTCGACAGACGGCGAGAAAAAGCAGCGCAGATCGACGCAGAGCAACAAGCGCAGCTACTGCGAGAAAAGTATGGGCGTAGGACAGCTACCACCGCCGATGCGGTCGCCGTACCGAAGCGTTTGCTCCTGCCCGGTGTGGATGATCCAAGTATTTGGGGTGTCAAATGCAAGCCCAGCAAGGAACGAGAAATCGTCTTTGCTCTGATGAAGAGAATCGAAGAGAGGGCTGGGACCAAACATCCCGTGCCCATTATCTCCGCTATGGAGCGCAAGAACATATCAGGCTACATCTACATCGAGGCTCGGAGACAGGCCGATGTGCTTACAGCACTGGAAGGAATTTTGCACGCATATCCAAGGTCCCCCATCACTTTAGTTCCAATCAAAGAGATGCCGGATCTTCTACGAGTCATCAAAAGCGATCAATTACAGCCAGGTGGCTATGTTCGGATCAAGCGTGGAAAATATGCTGGTGATCTAGCTCAGATAGACGATGTTGAGACCAATGGACTCGAAGCGTCGTTGCGCATAGTCCCTCGACTTGACTATGGAATGAACGATGAGAATGCGCCCATGGTAGACGGTGGCGCATCGAAACGAAAGAGGCAGAACGCAATGGGCCTTACAAACGCGGCAATGCGACCTCCGCCACGGCTGTTCAGCGACATGGAGGCTAAGAAGAAGCATTCGAAGTACCTCTCACAGGTGTCTACTTTTGACAAACATCATTGGCAGTATCAGAATGACAATTATATCAACGGATTTCTAGTCAAGGACTTTAAGATACAACATTTGATCACGGAGAATGTCAATCCCACGTTGGAAGAAGTGACTAGATTCTCTGCGGGTGCGGAGGATGGCACCGAGAACCTTGACTTGACTGCTCTTGCAGCCACACTAAAGAAGGGTGTAGTAAACGATAGTTATTTGCCTGGGGACATGGTCGAAGTCTTTGAGGGGGAACAACAAGGCGCCTTCGGAAAGGCGGTATCAGTGCGAGGTGATATCGTTACTATGAGCGTGCTCGACGGAGAACTCCGTGGGCAGAGTATTGAAGTACCTGTCAAGGGACTCCGGAAACGCTTTAGGGAGGGTGACCATGTTAAGGTCATTGGTGGTAGCCGATACCAAGAAGAGGTTGGTATGGTTGTCAGCATCAAAGCTGATCAAGTAACGATAGTGAGCGACCTTAGCATGCGAGAAATCACCATCTTCAGTAAGGATCTGAGAGAGGCAAGTGACTCTGGGGTCGCGGGAGGACTTGGGAGATACGACATACACGATTTGTTACAATTGGATCCGACCACAGTGGGATGCGTTACAAAGGTGGATCGCGAGTCGCTACGTGTCCTGGATCAGAATGGTTCAATTAGGTCTGTCATGCCTTCACAAATATCTGGCAAGATTGAGAAGCGCCGGAACGCAGTTGCTACCGACCGAAACGGCTCGGAGATCAGGATTGACGACACTGTCCGTGAGATAGGTGGTGAGCTGAAGCAAGGTGTCATACTGCATATTCACCGGTCATTCCTCTTCCTACACAATCGCGAGCAGACCGATAACTCGGGTCTTTCCGTAGTCCGAGCTAGCAATGTTGCTACCGTCGCAGCGAAAGGTGGTCGAGTTGCGCAAGGGCCTAGTAGTGGACCTGATCTCAACAAAATGAACCCTGCGGTGATGAGGAATGGCTTAAGTGGCAATGGTCCGATGGCCCCTCCAAAGTCTTTTGGACGAGACCGTGCTTTGGGTCAGACGGTCACAATCCGGAGAGGCGCATACAAAGGTCTCTTGGGAATCGTCAAAGACACCACAGATTCTGAAGCACGAGTTGAGTTACATACTAAAGGCAAGACCATAACAGTGCCCAAAGACACGCTCGGATTCAAAGAGTAAGCCGCTTCCGAGCACCCTCTAGTCAAACTTTTACTGACCTTCCGCAGCTCTTTGACAGGGCAAAACATCGATTATGCAGGCTTTACCGGATCGCGCGGGCGAGGCGATGGTGGTCGAGGCGGTTACGGAGGCAATATGGGAGGTTCAACATCAGGAAGATTAGGAGATGGATTGGGTGGCCGAACCCCCTTACCGGTGGGCGGAGGCCGCACGCCAGCTTGGGGGGCTGGTGCTGGAGGACGAAGTAAGTCAGTCTGTTACATATTCACGACACTTTTACTAATGTCCGCCAGCACCCAGCTATCCCAGCAACTCTTCCAAAACTCCAATGTGGAGCCAGAGCGGGTCGGGTGGTGGAGGTCGTACTCCAGCCTATGCTTCAGGTGGCGACGGCAGCCGCACAGTAAATCCCTATGGTGGCAGTACATCCTACGGTGGTCCCTCTGTCAGCAGCGGTCGCACCCCAGCCTGGAACCTTCCTGCCACATCATCCTCGTACTCTCAAGATCCATTCTCCAACAACACAGGTGGCCGCACTCCAGCTTATGAACCGTCATACTCACGCACTCCAGGCCCATCTTACAATCCTCCGGCGTCTAGCAACCGTCCCTATGATGCTCCCACTCCTGGAAAGGATTTTACGACTGCTCCCACACCGACTGCCCATCCACCGAATGGCTACGGAAACGCAGGAAGTACTCCTGCAGCTATAGGGGGCGCACCAACGCCGAAGTTCAGCGGGGATGCGCCAACACCTTTCGGAGGGCAGCCCGAGACCCCTGGATGGGAAGCTGGTGGGGAGGGAGATGATGGTCCTAGATATGAAGAAGCGACACCGAGCCCGTGAGTTGAGCTGGCGGACCATCCTGGGATGGATAGCTGAAAGTAGACTTGTGGGAAGGATGATCTCATTATGCTCCTAGCGTTTCTTGGAGAAAGAATTTGCATGCGTCGGCGTTGAGGCGAATTGCTTGCTGGGAGCAAGCACAATACAAATGTTTGAAGGAAGCTTAGCTCCTTCTCTTACGAGTCTAGGGTTCCTAGTCAGACTCTCATGCAATGCAAGACGTTTCTATTACCATGTCCTGTATTGGGCCTGCCTACCACCGAAGCGCTTTGGGCTACATCATCCCAAGCCATGATGCCGTCTTGTTCTGGTCTCAATGCCTTGCAATTTAGATGTTTTTTGACCCACAGACACGTCGCCGATACTATGTAGGAAGCATTCAATGAAAGCCCTGCAATAAGAACCCTTGATTGATATACCCCGAAGTTATCTGGCCAAGCCCGCTAGTTCTAGATATAAAAGCGGTGGCTCCCGGGCTCTTGCGCCATCGAGTCCAACGCAACATATCCTGTACAACATAATTCATGAAGAGAGGAGCAAACCCGAATTGAGCTTAGGCAGCGCATCCACGATGTCCGGCACAGCTCAATTAGCTTCAATTGCTACAAATAGGCTCCCATTAAGCTGCTGCGAACATGCTCCCTGAACCTACCTTCAATTTTACCATACCATCCATTCACGACGATATTGCTCTCGATTGCCGGGTCTATAATCCCCCCTACTCAGTATTGAACTCCGTGGAGGCAACATGGAATCCTCAAGGAGCTATCATCGCTCATCCATACGCTCCCTTAGGCGGCTCGTATGATGATGAAGTTGTCCTATCAGCTGCAGCAGAATTTTTGAAACAGGGCTTTGTTGTTGGGACTTTCAACTTCCGGCAAGCTTCCACAATGTGCAGCGTCTTAAGTCATGGGCTGACTGGGCTCTTTGCAGTGGTGCTGGCCGTTCGAAAGGCAGGACCAGCTGGCAGGCGAAGCCCGAGCTTGATGACTACATCTCATTCGTTGGCTTCTTCGTGCACTATGTTGAAGGCCTCCGGGTTGCTCGTCCATACACACATTCATATGTGAATGCCGATACGACGCTGTCCCCAATTCCATCGGCCTGTGGGACTGCGGTCGACCCATCCGCTGCGGGAAGCCAGGGAATGATATTGGTTATAGGGGGCTATAGCTATGGCTCGCTAATCGCTACTCATCTACCTACAACAGACCGCATTCTGCAGCGCTTCGAGATGGTATGCAAAGGCACTGCAGAAGCTGAGACCAGGCTTCGTGCAATCAGCTTATCAGCGCAATGGAAGAAGGATGCAAGGTGCTATCGCGAAGGACAATATGCTCGCAAATCTGGATCTCACGAGAAGCTCAGGACATCAACACGGGCGATGGGGATAGCTATCGGAGGAGACGAGTCGAACCCTGGTACTCGACGGACAAGTCACGAGGGAAGGAGGAGTATGGATGCTGTACGAAGGAGCATGGATCGATCCCGGATGAAGCTGGGGCTGCGCCAACATAGTCACAGCAGTGAGATCTCAGAGCGCGCTGTTATCGAAGAGAGTCTGGCGCCAGTCAAAGTTCTTCTCCCGCAAACGCATTATCTGCTGATATCTCCATTGTTACCTCCAATTTCAATGTTCGCCACGATGTTTTCCAAACGGCTTCCTAGTTACCAAGACAAACTCGTCCGGAGTCCTACCTTTGCTGTCTATGGAGATGATGATTTCTTCACATCGCAAAGCAAGCTCCGCAGGTGGGCCGAGGGGCTCAAAGCCAAACCTGAATCCCGATTTTGTTTCCATGAAGTCCCAGGGGCAGGTCACTTTTGGAGAGAGGAGGGCTCAGATAGGCAGATGAGAAGCGGCATAAGGCAGTGGATGCAGGATGTCTCTGATTAGCATCTATTTTGACAGTAGCCACATACCGTTGTGTCCTGGAATCTTCAAGTCTGCTACATCATATCGAAGCGGAATGTCGGCGGACAAGACTCAACCATGGTACAACTGCTGAGGACCTTGTCAATGATTGCCTCTTGCATAAGACAATCTCCGGCGCCAAGCTCATTGTGAACGTCTTAGGTATTGCCTTCATTCTTTGGTACGAGCACGCGTTCTGTTGATCACGTTCACTCAAACACTAGTCAAAAGCCACATGCCAGATATGTCCAGCTCTGGCCAGGCTCCCTTAGCATTCTCCTTCTGCCTTGGTCCATACCTACAACTTGCCCCTGGAGTCTGATCCTTCGTCAAGTCTGCTCCTCACTGCCCCACGTCATCAAAAGTGCGTAATGTTATGCACGAAGTGTCGCCAGGAAGGGGTGTGGCTCACTCCTAAGGTCACCTTGACAGTAAGCGCTATTGAGCGACTCAAAGCGTCTTTGTTAGGTCATTAGATCAGAGTGTCAGTCATCCAATGACTCGCTCCCCCACGCTAGAACTAATGTATTCTAGTAGTAAGCAGGCAGCATCGATTCAATGCAGGGACGAAGAAACTATCAGACACCCCTCATTTATTCCATTCATCCAAAGACCCTAGCATATGTTGTCTTCCTTCCTCCCTCGTAGATGTGCAACGGACCGTGACCTGTCTTTCAATATGAAATTGAGAGTAGGTATGCACGCTGGCGGATGGTGATGACCATTACCATAGTGACTGCCGGAGAAGCCACCGATTAAATTGACCCGCTTGGCCCGTGGGTTGTGCCGATGGGGCATGACCCGCGCTGCAGGCCCACCAGAACAACAATCATAATTATAGAGCATCACATAAGTAGGCTCGCGTGACGAGTCCACTGCGGTCCACTGCCCACCAGCCCGGAAAGCGGTCATGAGTCCTCACCCACTACACCCTCACGTCATTCGAACCCTCACCCGGCTCGTGTTCCTTTCATAACGTTGACCTTGAACGACATACTCGAGTCCATCAACCCTCGGGAAAAGCGTTGCGGTCGACCTCGACGAGTGCCAACAATGTCACTCTTGCAAAGCACCCCTTTACTCCAAGGTCTGGGTCTAAGTCATGGAAATGATGCCTCTTCCCCCGAAGCCTCTGGGAAGCAGCAGGGACAACGGAACTTGCGACCTGCTAGTTCCCTTGCAAACCTGATCCACTTTGCACGAAACCCAGTTGAAGTTGCCAGTGAGGCGGTAGAAGACTGGTACGATGGCAGCACAAAGGAGGAGCGGGCCAGAAGGCAAGCCGTCGCTGACAGGAAACAACTCCTCCATCTCAATATGCGAACGGTAAGATCGTAGCCAAGATATCGATATCGTTGTCGCTGATCTACGCTTTCTAGGCTACGCGCCATCCTGATTGGGAGGCCGCCGCATCAGAGCTTGACGAGCTCGAAGGCAATAACAAATGGAAGTCAATATTTGAATCCCCCGACTACGACGCTCCGCTTGTGGCGGCACGATTAAGTCAATTGGATGAAGCTCGTATCAGCTGCGATATTGGCCGGATGCTCTTTTTGATCCGGACCGCGCTTACTCGCGATTTGGGAGACATGGGGAACTTGAGAATGTACAAACATGCGCATATTGGAACTAAAGATCTCGTCGAACGATACATTACTTCTGCATTAGAGATACTGAACGGTCTCCTTGACATTTCCGCAAAGGCAAGGTGCGATGGTATGGAGTCAAAATATATACTCGAACAAGTCTTGAGCTCACGACAGGCATTCGGAAGGAGTGCGCTGCTGTTATCTGGAGGTGCAACATTCGGAATGAATCATATTGGAGTGCTGAAGGCGCTTTGGGAAGCCAAGCTCCTGCCTCGGATCATATCTGGAGCTTCGGCAGGAAGCATTGTTGGTGCAGTCGTTTGTACTCGGACCGATGAAGAGATACCGCAATTACTAGAAACATTTTGTGATGGTGACCTCGCAGTCTTTGAGGAGGAAGGCAATGAGGATGGAATTTTGCGCAAGGCAGCACGCTTCCTCACACACGGCGCACTGTTTGACATCGGTCACTTGACGAGAGTAATGAAAGACTCGTTGGGGGACATGACGTTCCAAGAAGCATACAACCGGACCAGAAAGATACTCAATATCTGTGTCTCGAGTGCAAGTCTCTACGAGCTTCCGCGGTTGCTTAACTACATAACTGCACCCAACGTGATGATCTGGTCCGCTGTTGCTGCTTCTTGCTCCGTACCCTTCGTTTACACAGCCGCAGCACTCCTCGCCAAAGATCCGAAGACTGGCGAAGCTGTGCCCTGGAACCCTTCACCACAGAGGTGGATCGATGGCTCGGTTGATAACGATATACCTATCACTCGACTTGCGGAGATGTTCAATGTCAACCACTTCATTGTTTCTCAAGTTAACCCTCATGTTGTTCCATTCCTCGTCAAAGACGAAGCAGCTATTGGTGAAGAAGCTAGAAAGTCCACTTCTACGGTTGCTCCTGGCCCGACTTGGCTCAACAGCCTTTCACATCTTGCTAAGGGCGAGGCATTGCATCGGATGCATACTCTAGCAGACATGGGAATCCTGCCGAATCTCTTGACCAAAACGGTATCGGTCCTGAGCCAGAAGTACTCGGGCGATATTACGATCTTTCCAGAGATCTCGTACGCCCACTTCCCTCGTATGCTTTCGAACCCTACGAAGGATTTCATGCACCAGGCCATGCTCTCCGGCGAACGAGCAACATGGCCGAAAATGAGCATCATCAAGAACCATTGTGCCATTGAGCTGGCGTTGGACGACGCAGTCCAGAAGCTAAGAGCGAGGGTAGCCTTCAGCCCCGCAGAAGTCGAGCTTCGAATCAACGCGCACAACCAGCAGTTCTCAACAACCCAAGTTTCAGCCAGTGGCAGGCGCACAAAACTGAGACGGCCTGTGTCACAAAACAGCACATCGTCCGCCCCTCTCCCTAGCAACAACTCTTTGCATACTCGTAGCCAAAACGCATCCGGCCGCTTTGCACCAGGCCTACGTCACAAGAAATCCCGAAGCATAAATACGGTCATTCTTAATCCCTCTGAAGTCTCCCTCGACCAAACACCAATAACAGCCAATCCTCTCGCCCCCAGACCCCTCCAGGATGTCACATCCTCGGGCGCGGACGAAACTTCGAATCTGACTTCCTCAACCTCCACAACCTCCTTCTCTTCCCCAACAGACTCTCCCTCCTCTCCTATCGAATCGGAAAGCAAATGGCCTCGCGCCCTCTTCACGTCCTCTCAGCCCAGCACACCCTCCCAACACCCTGCCTACTTCACGACAGGTCAAACTCCCTCCAGCGCCATGGCTACACATCCCAACTTCACGATGACGCCAAGTAAGAGTTCTGGTAGCACCGCGTCGAGCCCGCCTGGAGCATCGCGATATAAGCGCCTCTTCCATCCCCGGTCGCAGGGTCAAGCCGTGTCTAATCTGCTGGGGAAAAGTAGGGAATCTCTTTCAGCAGGTAGCGCAGGGAGTACGTCTCCCAAGTCGCCAATGAAACGCAATTGGGCGTTGGAAATCGACATACCGGCTGCTACGAAGAATCTGGTCTCTAGGGGGAAAAAGAAGAAGAAGGATAACCATGATGCGTGAGGGAGTTTCTGCATTTCATATGATATTTAGCGAGCATTGTGAAGCGTCTATATACCCGGTTACTAGGAACGAGACACGATGGACAGGACCTGGACGGTTGTTCTGGGCAGCAAGGCGAGAATTGTCCGTTGGCATGGCGTTTGCTACCGCGCATTTGTGCTTGTTCCGCACCTGATATGGGTGGTGGACCAATCGGTGGGATGACATGGAAGTAAACGTGATAGAAGAAGTAACAGATTTGGTACACAGTGCTTTTGATACACATCTCAACGGTGTGTCACATCGAGAGTTCATATCCTCGCTCAGGGACTTAGGACTGTGATGCCAATTGACTGGCAGTAGTACCGTCTACTCTGTACATCAGCACGACTTATATGCTACATCTGCAGCCACAACATCAAGCTAGTAAGGGCTACCCTAGTGCGGCAGCTGGCTACTTGCAGCCAGGTAGTGCAGCGTGGCAATAGGCACAAAAAAAACCATCAATGCCAAACGAAAAAGGTATACACGTCAAAACTCATGCTGCGAAACCAGCAATTCCGGCCCGGGCCCATCATCCTCGTCTTCAGACCTATCCAAGAACCCACGAGCAGGCGAAGCGATATCTAGAGGGCTAGCTGCAGGCGCAGAGTCATCTATCAACGGCCCTTCGACCACCACAGTGCCATTACTACTCTCGCTCGGACCTGCTTTATTGTGTGATCTTCCACCACTAGCCATAGAGGCCTCAAGAGCGCCCTCAAGCACCGCTTGCCCTTCATTCAGCGCTTCCAGCTCCGCGCCAATGCAGCAGACGAGTAATCTCCAACCCTTGGTTTCGGCGAGGTCGAGCTTGGATTCGATGCTTGTCCTGGCGTGCCGCATCGTCTGCAGTATCGTGTTCATGCCCTTTGTAGACCCATCCTTGCCGGTGTCTACTAGTGGCGACTGCATCCTCTGCATCTCCTCGCGTAGGGATTTTTCGACGTTGGTGACTTCCTGTACGACGTCCTCCCAGACCACTTTTCCCTCTTCGAGTGCGCGGCCTTCTGCCTGTACGGCTTGGAACCGGGCTTTTAGCGTTTGCTGCTCCTCGCTGTAGTGCTCCTTGGCCATTTCTAGCGTTCGCCTTTCCTTGGGTAGCGCCCATATTCCTGTAGATGCCTTTGTAGATGTCTCTACGGGAGGTCTTGATAGGAAGCTTTTGATGTCCTTTTCGGCCAGAGCAAGCGCTGATTCATAAGAGCTGAGTTTGCTCTGCACGCTGTTGTTCAGTCCATCCATCTCTCGAATCAGCTGGCGATGTCGCGCATTCATCTCGTAGAGCTGGGTTTCGAGGTCGTGAATGGAGCTTGCCAGTGTCTTTTCTTCGGCCTTGAGATGCTCGACTCGGCGAGATGTATCCTCGGACTGGATTCCTCGGATTTGCTCCCGTAGTCCGATTGTTTTCCGCTCATAATCTGTGACGGTGGATAAGATGCCTCCTCGTCGTGCTACTTCATCTTCCAGCACCCGACCCTCTTCGCTTTTCAAGTTTGCCAAGTCCGATATTGCCCGTGCCATACCTCTTCGCGCTCCATGCAATCCAACTTTCTTTTTGGCAGGCTGCCGCACCGGGACTACGCTCTTAGGCTTCCGAGAATGAATCATAGACTCTGGAGTGGTCGGCGTCCTGCTTCCAGTTGACGAAGCGTCATCATGAGCCGAGCTAGGCCCACCAAGACCGGCTAACAGACCTTCACTCTGAGCATCGAGGAGAATCTGAAGAGTGGACTGCAGGTGGGTTTCTTGACGGGATAGCGAAAGAAGGGCGTCGGACAGGGGGACAGGGTCCGTCATGTCTGGCAATGGTGGAGGTATATTGGGGCTGATTGGAGCGGTTTGATAGGGTGTCGGACTATGAGATACATAGATTGGGAGGAGGGGAATAGACTTGTCGGTTGAAGGGCGGGGGAAGAGGGTGCTGAAAGCCATGCTGGGTTAGCAATGAAAACGGGGCACCAGGCGGTGAAATACTGCATTCGAGGGTATGAGGAATTAGGATGTGAGAGCGTACATGTCATGGCGCTAGACTCTAGTACCAGGCAGCAAAGCCATCAGTATGTTGGCATTCCGCGAGGGCAAAGAAGGGGATATCGTGTGACAACTTGGGAAGTCTTGAGTCATCCGCCAGGCTACCTAATTCTATCAGAAAATTGAGCTCTAGTGTATCAGATTCTTTATCAATTTTTCTGTAGTCACAATCTTCTACACCCTGTCAATTATGCGTATTAAATTACTAGGGCGGCGCAGGTGTAGAACATGCCGTCAATGAGGCAACTTCGATGTTTATGTATCCTATATGTAGCAGACTAGATATAGATGCTGGGGTAACATCTCCAGGATACTGCATATCCTCGATAGGCTGCGATGATACCTATTATGGATTTCTTTACTTCTAGTGCGTATGGCTATGTATGTTCGAGGTGTTTCCATTAGAAGTCTCTATCAACGAACTATGGTGAGTATTGTACCATCTGACTACCCATAATTTGATGGCTAGCATGCTAGCAGGCACGCTCTCTCGAATGATTTTCTTGAAGCTTCCCTTGGTCCAAAGGACGACGGATGCTTCTCAAGTTGTGAAATCTTCTCCAAATTCAACTTCATATATACTACAGCAAGATCATTTCATAATTAGGCACAAAAACGTGGTCTCTAAACAACTCAACTATGGAATTCTAATCAACCAGCCCCGGCCTGTCTTCCTTATCTCCCAATTCACATGTTCATCCCAACCCACACAAGCACAGGAACAACCAGCCACCCTTGCCCCAACCCAGCCGACATCATCACACAACTCTTCGTTCCGCTAGAATCTGTCGAGGAACTCCCTTTGCCAGCACCAGCAGACCCACTCGAACGGCCTCCAGATCCCGCAGTCCCAGACGAGCTACCTCCACTGGATCCCGAACTTCCTGAAGAGCTTCCCCCACTGGAGCTTCCAGAACTTCCTCCAGAACTGCCAGAGCTACCTCCACTGGACCCCCCACTGCTACCGCCAGAGCTTCCCCCTGAGCCGCCGCCGCTGGAACCGCCCGCAGCAGGCGCCGCCAGGACCGTTTGTGCCAGGAGCAGAGCGCAGAGCACGGCGAGTGCACCCACTGATGAGAACTTCATGATCTAGTATTGCTTATGGTAGAAAGAGGAGACGTTGAGATTGAGGCCAATGGTTCCGTGAACGATATCAGAATTTGTGTATTTGACAAAGTGATTGACGAAGACTTAATACACTGAAACGATGTCGGTACAAGAGTTGGGCAACTTGTGGATGGGGGCTCGGTGCCAGGACCTCCTCTTTAATGTTTTATACCATTTCTTCATTCAGCCTTGAGCCCCATTCCAGCAACTCCTTACATTTCGACTAGCCTATCAGCCTCGGAGCCTCCGCAGCACACCACATGAACAACGCAAAACTCCAATGTGCGATGATCAACCTAAGCTTCCCTGGTTTTACAAGGTTTTGGCGCTGTTGACCATGGTTCTGCACTCTTGGCAGGGCGTACAAGCAGTTGTTGCGCATAGCCTCAGTAGGTTGTGGCGATGTTTGGGGGGAAGCAATCGGCAGCCTTGCGTAGGATAGCCCTGTGGAGAACTCACAACTCCCGTCTCAAACATCTAAGACACTTGCGGAGCCCCTGGGCTGTTTTGTCCGAAGAGAATCTCCGTGATCAGCGCGAGCAGGGACGCAAGGAGGCATTCGCATAGTCAAGCCTGCTCTGATACACAACAACTTAATTTAAATGCTTCGACGACTCCGGCAACTCTGACTTATCTGTGCAATAATGGTCCTCGAAGTCTTTGGTGCAGGATCCGCATTGACTTATCGAGCCACGATTCCTTGACGGCAACCCTGAACGCCTCGCTCATGATGCGTGCTATTCCCTTACGAATAGAGAGATCAAAAAGTACGAGAAGAAACTCCTCATACAATGTGATTCATAATGAAACACCCCATACGCCTCGTCCTCCACTTACACCAAGCCAATCGCTGCCTTGGCTCGTTAGACCACTTTGGGGAGCCCAACTAATATTGCCCACTTCATAGTCACATTGCCAACTCGCCGCGGGGCCCTGGAAGCTGGCAGGTGCTGGATTCCCCGGTGTTTGTGGATTACCGTTTGCGCCGGTACCCACTGTGGCATTTCCTTGATTAAGCAAATCCCAAATCAAGACTAGAGAGTCATCTCCACCGGATGCCAAAGTCCCTCTTCGAGATGGAGACCATTCTATGCAATTGATTGCAGCGGCATGCCCTCGTAGCTCTAGAAGCGCCTGCCCTGGCTGCCGGACATCCAGTATCCTTATACTATTAGAATCCTGTGAGAATGTCGCGAGCAGATGCGCATCATGCGGTGAAGCTAGCGATCAGATTAGAGACCATCAATCAGCTCTCATGAAGAGGTAGTGTTTACCTGCTAACCTGAGCAATGGCGGGGCGTATGACATTGTCTGCTGAGCAGTTGTTGGGCTCATGTTGCCCGGACTTGCAGCTAGAGTCAGATTGTCAGTCTACCGACCAAACACCGCTTAGCGGTATACTGACATTTCTCATTATTCTTCTCGGACGGCTCGTATATGATTGTACTATGCTCAAGACTCCGAAGATCGAACATCCGTACACTACCATCAGCGCCACAGCTAACAAAAACGTCGACGCTGTTGGCGCAGAAACGGACATCAAAGACTTCTTTATCGTGAGCAATTAGCTGGGTTTTTGCTGTAAGCGTTGGGATGTCCCATATTGTGCATGTAGTGTCAATACTAGAGGTGATGATCAGACTGGGCGATAAGGTATTCCAATCCAGAGAAGTAAGCGGTGCAGTGTGTTCGGGAGACTTAGAGTTCGAGAGAAGTGCAAGTGGGGTCAGCTTTTGGGGTGGATGTTGAATGGTATTAGATGGACGTGATATCGAATTGCTGGAATTGTGGGATGGCCCTGAAGGTAGCGACCACAATCGTAAATGATCTCCAGACGTGGCAAGTAAATCAGTCGATTGCTTCTGAGATGAAGCTGGCTCCCACAGTATCCTCGTGACAGGGTATGAATGGGTTGCCTCCGCAGTCTTAACAAACTCGAGACCATACTGCGGCCCGTCGAGAGCCTGGTCGAGATCCGATTCTGGTGTTACCTGGGTATCAAGAATTTGAATCTATAGAACCCGTCAAAACGGTAATTTAAGTTTGATAGTGGAAATCCATAGCTCACAAAATTATGACCATCTTCAACGTAGCTTCCGATTGCCATCTTCCCAGCAGAATCACCTGAGTTTGATTGCTGTACAGGCCATTTGCACCAATCGAAAGCATAAACTGCCCACGGCGCTAGATAGTTACTATTGGTCGGGAACGCAGGATATCCATCGTTGGAATAAGGGTTTGCGCTCTGAGGTCCGTCCAGTCCTGATTCGCCAAGGGGTCGGATGTCTGCTAGACCAAGAGGTGAATATTTCGAGTCCTCTGGCTTTACTTGAGCGGAAGTGTATCTATGGCTTGGGGGTGATGCGTATTTGGCGCTTTCAGGAGTATTGACGAAGGGGGAGTACTTAGGTGTGTCCATGCCCGCAGGACTTGACCGAGAATAGTTGTGGGCATGGCTGGCTGTAGAAGCTGTCGAAGGTCGCGAGGATTGCTGTGCTGGATTTTGAAGCTGGGGTAATGTGGGTATCGTCGAAGGTGCTGTTGTGGACGCAGAGGCACCGGGCCGCCCCGGCTGCAGAGACCCTGGCAGAGCAGGTCCTGCAGAGATATTGGAGTAATGTGATCCTTGGGGTGTAGCTTGATGGAGACTGATCCCAGGCGCACCGCCGCTTCCAAATTCCTGGGACGAGTGGTAGGAGTGGTGCCGCGATAGGTCCGTCGCGCCCTGCTGGCTCATCGCTGCGCTTGGTGGGATATGTAGTTCTTCCGGTCGCCGTTCATACGTCTGTGTTCGCCGCGGAGTCTCAAAGCCTTGTCACATATTTAGCATCGCTGGTGTGATACAGACCGCAAGGTCCAATGCGTTGACTGACCCGGTACGCCTGCACTTTGAGGAGTTGAGATACTAATTGCTGCGTTTGGGGCTTGCTTTGCTGCCTACCATGTCAGTACCGAGACTGCTTCCTGCGCAAGAAGGGCAGACTTTGATATGGACCACCAGTCACACCAGCCATGTTCTCCCTCGAGGCTGAGCCTTGCTTTTCAGGCGCGATTCTGCGCAGCCAGAGTCTTCATTTGACTCAGCATTGATTTAATAATGCAGTTGCCCCTCTAGCAACCAATGGATCCACGGCAAATTACTGGTCCGCGAGGACGTTCCTCCTTCTCGAAGCCTTGAAGGTTGAGTATAGAAGCGCGCTTTGATGGAAGGGGACTAGATAAGCGCGGAGGGCCAGCTTCCCCGTTCTATACCCGGCTACTCTACCCAATCAATCTTCTAGTCAACCTCCGACTTCGACGTACCGTATACTTCGTTCTAAGTGACGATCGTATGATTGCAAGTTGGCAGCCTTAACTGACATCGTCGTAAGAATGGCCAAGGGTAATGCACTCCGGCAGATCTGGCTCGTCCTGCTTCCTCGTTTACCAACTGATATATCATTGAGCACATTGAAAATTGCTTATGGACCAGGCTTGACCCGAGGATTGAGACTAGCAGCAGAAGCATCTTATGGGTCTCCTAATATAATTATCGACATTGCTATAGCGTGTGATGATGGCTTGATTATTGAATACTCAATATTACAAGGCTTGTTTGGACTGATGTACAGGCTGATCTGTGCGATTTGCACAGAGCATCAGATTGATATACTGTACGGCAACGATATTGATGCTCGTTTGGTTCTCTTGCGTCATACCCAATACCTGAGCACGGCATCAGCCAAGCCCCGCATTTCCATCATTGACCTGAAAACATTGGCAAAGACTGATCGAGAATGGCAACGCATCCTCTCTCTGGAAGGCGAGGACGCAGAAACCCTACTTCGGGATTTCATTCGACTTAGAGATGAGTCTTTTCATCATGCCGTACAAGAAGCTCAGGTTGAAAGACTCCCAGGAGGCTTGACAGTGCGCCACGACCCACCAAAGAACGTGCTGGCACACGGGAACGTGTTCCGCCGCTACCAATCTGTCGCTGTGGGAGGCACCTTTGATCATCTTCACGCTGGCCATAAGCTGCTTTTGACAATGGCAGCTCTTGTCCTCGACCCGGAAGCCACAGAAGGTAGTTGCCTTACAGTCGGTATCACTGGCGACGCACTCCTCAAGAAGAAACAATATCAAGAGGAATTGGAAGACTTCTTCGAGCGCCAGTCTGCCGTCCAATCCTTTTTGCTTGGTATTCTCGAGCTTATGTCCCCAGATCACATTTTAGAAAAGACGCAGAAGGCCACAAGTTCCGAGTCATTTGGTAGAGAAATCCATGATACCCTCAAATCGGGCCTGATCATCAAATATGTAGAGATTTTCGACCCTTGTGGACCGACCATCACCGATGAAGCGATATCGGCGCTTGTACTTTCTGCAGAGACAAGAAGCGGAGGACAAATAGTGAACGACAAACGGAGAGATAAGGGTTGGACCGTTTTGGAAGTTTTGGAGGTCGATGTGCTCGATTTTGGGGACGAAGAGACGAGCCAAACCGATGACAAGTTTCAAAGCAAGATCAGCAGCACGGATATAAGACGCAGAGTGCATCAGAAGTCTGCACAAGCGAACGAAAAATCCTAGTTCAGACATTCAAAGATGACCGCCAATAGTCGCAAACGTGCTTAGCTGCATTCTGCAGCAATGTGGGGATGCTGCAGTGAGACGGCATATACGTCCAATGGGCGAAGACCCTGCCCGAACCTGCAGCAAGCCATCAAAATTCAACTTCCCACAGTGTTGTATTTCTCGCAACCTTTTCTATACCCGCTGACAGCAGCTCCCGTGTGGCCCAAGAAAGATTGCGACAAGGTGCGTCTTCCCGAAGCGCCTGCAATATTGCCTATATCGCTTCTGGTTAGACCGTTCGCCAATGACTTTCCAATGATGCTCAGACTTGTTCTTCACCTTGACAGTGCATTGCAATCGATTCGAGATGGATCTCCGACATGCAAAGAGGACTATGTTTAAGCTGCGCCTGTGTTTGAATATAGACGTCTGAAGTTCCTAAATTATTTCGCTGAGGGCCTAGCGAACGGTTTTCATTGCACCACCATCAACTCACAAGCGCCATGCAAGATCCAGGTTCCATTCTGCAAGCCTCTTAAAAAGCTGCCCCAATTCAGGCTATCTGTAGGATCCGCTGTTAGCCACTCGAGGACCTTTTACTACTGTAGATGCAGCGGGAAGGGTGTTCCCGGGGGTACGTTTTCAGTCATGTGACATCTTGGAGGGTCAGGTAAATAGATCATTGGTCGTGACTGGACGTCCACCATTCTTCATAGCGCTGTGCTGCTGCTTGCGTTGTTCTGCAGGTTCCTTTCGAGCGGTGTGTTGGCGTTATGTCGCCTGACGCACTTACTCCATCTCCTTGCTCCGTGTGTTGTAATTCTTTCAGCGGACCTGACTCCCTTCCGTTGCTGCCGCAATCACGCCCCTCACAGCTCGAAGAGCTACGGAATGAACATCTTCCAACACCCAACTGTGAGATATGCCTATGGCTAATATCCAGCATCTCTCAAATGAGATCTTGAAAGATATTCTCGATCACATCGAATCAGATCCCCAGAGATCCATACCCGTTGACCGACGAGAATATCTTTCAGTTGAGAGCTTTCGGCCTCCGAGCCCGCCTTTGCCATCGGAAGCCCAAAACATTGGAAATTTCAGACTCTCATGCCGGAGGTTTGCAGAGCTCGGGATCCCTTATCAGTTTACCAGGGTCACTCTACGTTTTTCTTCGCGCGGTTTTCGACGACTGAAGGAGATATGCAGCTGTAGCCATCTGGCAAAACACACCAAGAAGTTCAGCTATCTTGTTCCTCTGTTCTACGGCGATAGTGAGTCTTTCGTCTTATGTGATGGTGGAATAGCTGACAGCTCGCAAAGGTAGGTGGCACGTTGGGGATTTTGTTCGATCTGCCAGAGGGTCGCCGGATCCTTATGCGAATGACCATTTCCATCTATCAGACGCTGCGGAACTTCGAGCAAAAGAGCTGGATCAAGCGAAGATTCTGCGGTCCAAAGATGATGTCTGTATTCTAAAACTGGCGATGGCTGCGTTTACCACTTTACAACATGTACAGGTACTCCGACTTGAGAGTGAAGCAGATCGACGATTGATCAATTATATGGTTTTGAGGCACAACAATGGGCCACCCGGCCAGTTACCAGTCGACTTGCGCTGGCAACCTGCCTGTTATCATGCAACAATGACATTGGCTGAAGCGCTATCCTCCGCCAGATCATCCTTCAGTCGGTTTTCGGGGCCCATGATGAACCCCAAGGCAATGCTTGCTGTTCAAAGAAGGATCCCACAGATTCTCATATCTTTAGCTTCAGGCCTGACATGTCTTGAGCTGCACTTCGAAGATGGGAGAGATCTTCACAACAGAATCCTCGAGTTGTCTCCCCATTTTAAATCCGTGTTCTCTTCGGCCACGAATCTACAAGCTGTTCACGTTGGTTTCCCATCACGGACACCGCTAGAGCTAAGACTCGAAGATGTGTTCCACTATGTCGAATGGGAGAAGCTCCGCGCCTTTGGAATTCAAGCATGGCATCTGGACGCCAAGGAAATCATTGATTTAGCAAGGCGCCACAGTAAAACACTGAGGGGTCTTCGTCTGCGTGATGTACTTCTCAAAGAGGGGAGCATTTGGAAAGATGTGCTCTTAGTATTACGAGCAGAAATGGAGCATTTAGATTGGGTCAGTCTACGGCGGATCGACTATTCGAATTACTTTGATGAGATGTCAGCTGGCAGTATGGAAGTACCAGATGATCCTCCAGCTAGTGCTAGCGATAGTGATGATGAGGACGAGTTCCCTACCCACCTCAATGATTTGGATCTCGATGAGGAAAGCGAGGGAGAGGACTCCGAGGAGCACAGTAATGCCGACACTGACCAGTAAGTGCTCTTAAGCCCATAGGTTCATCTTCCAGGAAGAAATCCCGAGGTTCGAGACATGTCTCGAGAGTATCTACGCCCTAAATGTCCCTCAAAACTCCGACTCCTGTCGTTAGAAGGCAATACTGACTGTGTGGACCAATCTCAGAGGACCTGATGCAAACGAGTTGGCTTTGTCGCCCGATACACCAACTTCGATGCCTTTTTGTACTTGTTCACGAAGTTCCTATCCTGTTAACGCGGATGAGCTCGGGGACAACGGTCGATCCGTCACGTATCAACAGAGGAAGATGTGGGAGATATGGGTCTGTGGTAAGGCATATTTCCGATTCGTCTGCCTCTGAGTCTCGAGATACGTATTAGGTGTATACTAAGGTTTTGAGCCTGTGGTTTCTCTAATACTATCGCTGGAGATAGCTATATTATATGAGTATACCGCTCTATCTCATCTTCTTTGTAGTATTTTCCCAAATGGGTTGAACGAAAAGCGGCTGACTGCAGAGTGTGCGTAGGTCGGTGCGCCGAACATAGCTGATCGTTTTGTGTCTGCATTGGTCTTGAATTCAACTCCAGTCCGTCGGACACTTAGAATTTCTCTTGGTAGATGAAGAGGTTTAGAAAGATACCATCAAAGTGATGAGACCAGCCCAGGAACTGCCCCTCGCTCCGAGACCGAATCCGTCAGAGACCAAGGAATCCAGGTCTCAACACTCGAGCTCCAGCCGAGATTGTAAACTATTCCACCAAGGTCAATATGTTTTCACCACCCCAGATTCACTACCTTGAAACAGATTGACGATGAGAGGTTTAACCAGTATGAGCATCCAACTTCGGAAGCCTCGGTCAAGAATGCATCAAACTTTGGACATAGAGACCACATTTTTGTACGGTAATCATGATGGACATTTTGTTGCCCGCACTACTCTAAAAATACCAATACAGTGGGCAAAGGCAACTGGTGTATTCCCTAATACATAGATGTTTTAGTGTTCATAAGTTGATACACGAACACTAGCCAGGTGCCCTTTCAATTGGTCCACCCCTCCAGATTCTCCACCATGGGCACCCTGCCGGACCGTGTGATTATCCATTCCACTTCTTCGTCACCCTCATTGACCTCTTGATGCTCTGCATGGGCAGGTATGAGCGCAAAGTCTCCCTTCTCTAGCACCTGCTTCTTCTTCCCTCCCTCGGAGACTACAGCCCCTCGTCCTCTGACGCAATAGACGACCGTATCCTGCTCTCCATGATGATGGATGGCAGAAGAGCTGTGAGGTTTGGCTATCATGACTGAGGCGCTGATGTTGTCGCTCTTGTCAATGATGGCACCTTTGCGAATCATGCCTTCCGTCTGGCCAGTGTTGGTGTGCAGGTCCGTGGACTTGGTGACTTCCACTGGAGCTGCCATAACTGTTCGGCTATGGACCTCGACCCTTGGACTGATGACCAATGTCACTTTCAGCTGGTCTTTCGAACGCTCAGCTGCTTTGATGTGAAGATCCTTGTCTTATCGTAATGAGCCCAATCTAGTTTGCAGTACTCCAGAGATGATGTTTTAGCGTGTGCACAAGGTCCCAGAAGCCTTGGCGCGGAGAAAAGCGCCGAGGTGTGACAGTAAAGTAAGCCTTTCGGTTTTAGTATAAAACCTTAGAATGGAAACAGTAAACTAACGAGACCAATCTTGCAGGTTTTTCTTCTTGCCCAAAAATCCGTTATTTCCCTGAGAGCCCCATATGTTTTCGAGCATATGTTCAATCGTTATGATTACAGACCAATCTAGAACCTATTTGAGTTATAGCTCACTAGTACCTGCGGAGATAAGGTATTTGCAGCGCTAAGGGTTCCACAGTCTTGTGCACACGCTAATTCCATGTGACGGCAGCGGAAGCGCGCCCGCCTGCCGAGGTTCACCACAACGGCTCCAGATGCAAGTCACGCGGGGCACAAAGACCAATCAGAAAACAAAGCGATGCTGACCTTCACGACAGAATAGACCAGCCTGAGCCCCCTGAACCAGACTAGATGCAGCTTTTGGCTTTCGGTCATTTATGGGGGAAGCGTATCCACGATCCCGAGGCATCTTTTGTACACAAGGGCCCTCTTAAACAACATAACCCTCCGCTCTTGTGCTCCTTCCTCCCACACCACCTCCGTTTACTTCCCCGCCACCATTCACGATGTCGAAGACCTTTTCTAAAGATGACGTTGCTGGCCACAAGACGAAAGATGACCTCTGGTAAGCAAAGGTTAGACTTATCGTAGGAGACCTCTATCTGACAACGGTCAGGATCGTGGTGGATGAGGACGTTTACGACCTTACCAAATTTCAAGAGGAACATCCTGGCGGCCAAAAGAGTGAGTCCGAGTCTGGGTCGGCTTGCCGACTATCTACTGATCTCCCCCTTCAGTCCTCACACGGGTAGCCGGGAAAGATGCCTCCAAGCAATTCTGGAAATATCATAACGAGGGCATCCTCAAGAAGTACAAAGGCCAATTGCAGGTTGGATCTCTCGACAGCAAGAAGACAGAAGCCGCTCCTCCCACACCTCCCGCAACTCCCCCGCCAGCCGAGAAAGAGACCAAGAGGGAGATGGTGAAGCCGCAAGCGGAGTCTGGAGCTGTTGCTCCCGTTCCTGGCAAGGATGTAGAGGAGGCGAAGGAGTCGATGGATCCATTTGGGGCTATGATACCCTATGCGGATCCATCGTGGTACCAGAGTGTACGTCTGCCCCATTGCGATGAAAGAGCGCTGTAATTGACGGCCTTTTCCCAGTACCATTCGCCATACTTCAATGAAACCCATGTTGCTCTCCGTGCCGAAGTCCGTGAATGGGTAGACAACGAGATCGAACCCTATGTCACAGAATGGGACGAAGATAAGAAAGTGCCGGATAAGATATACAAGCAGATGGGCGAGCGTGGCTACCTGGCCGGTCTTATGGGTCTGCACAAGTACCCGACGCATCTGACAGAGCATCGAGTGAAATCTGTAAAGCCAGAGCAGTGGGACCTCTTCCATGAAATGCTCCTCACGGACGAGATATCGAGAGCCGGCAGCGGTGGCCTGGTCTGGAATCTGATTGGAGGCTTTGGCATTGGGTGTCCGCCGCTGGTCAAATTTGGGAAGAAGCCCCTAGTCGACAGGATTTTACCAGAGATATTGAACGGAAACAAGCGGATATGCCTTGCTATCACGGAGCCTGACGCTGGTAGTGATGTGGCCAATTTGACCTGCGAAGCTAAGTTGACTGAGGACGGGAAGCATTACATTGTCAATGGTGAGAAGAAGTGGATTACGAATGGAATATGGTGCGATTACTTCACAACGGCTGTCCGAACAGGTGGTCCGGGCATGAATGGTGTCTCGGCGCTGCTCATTGAGCGCGGAGAAGGCGTCAGTACGAGGAAGATGGACTGTCAGGGCGTGTGGGCTAGTGGCACCACTTACGTGACGTTCGAAGATGTTAAGGTTCCCGTCGAAAATCTATTGAGCAAGGAGAACCAAGGTTTCAAAGGTAACGACTCAACTCATTTTTGAGACTTGTTGTATGGATGCTGATGTTCTCCTAGTGATTATGACAAACTTCAATCACGAGCGGATCGGTATCATAATCCAGTGCATCCGCTTCTCACGTGTTTGCTACGAAGAATCTGTCAAATACGCCCACAAGCGTCGCACTTTCGGCAAGAAACTCATCGACCACCCTGTCATTCGTCTCAAGCTTGCACATATGGCCCGCCAAATCGAAGCCTCGTATAACTGGATGGAGAACCTCATATACCAATGTAACGTCATGCAGGAAACCGAAGCTATGTTGAAGCTCGGCGGTGCTATTGCTGGTTTGAAGGCCCAGGCTACGACTACATTTGAGTTCTGTGCAAGGGAAGCAAGCCAGATCTTTGGCGGGCTGAGTTATAGCCGCGGTGGACAAGGTGCCAAAGTCGAGAGACTCTACCGAGATGTTCGAGCTTATGCTATTCCTGGTGGTAGCGAGGAGATCATGTTGGATCTGAGCATTCGACAGGCTTTGAGGGTTCACAAGGCTTTAGGAATGAAATTGTAGTTGGATTGCAACACGTTCAAGTGGTACATAGAATTGTTAAAGAGTATGTTGACTGCGCTGGCGTCTAGTATGATTTTGGTGGGCAGGTATTTCTGGTCAGGATGCAACGAGCAATGGCATGCACTGGCACATAAGTGGCATCTCAATTTGGAATCCTACTCCCTACAGCTTTCTGTGTCGTAGGGCTGACTGCTGCCCCAGATCTCGGTGTCTATTTTCACTTACACATCAACCTCATCACTCCTGCTTCCATCGCACAAATCAATCCTCTTGCTTTCTCCATGGACGCCCTCCGCTCCACTCTCCAGCCCATAACGCGCTCCTTGCCCGCCCCAATTCGCGACCTTGGTTTGTCCCTCATCGGCCCCGACTGCTACAGATCCCTCATTCTCGATATCGATTTCTCAAATACGCAATGCCTAACTCTCGCTCTCTCCAAAACCCTCGGCATCGCCACTGTGGCCGGCTCCTCCATCGTCAAGCTTCCACAGATCCTTAAACTCCTCCAATCGCAATCTGCAGCCGGCATCTCTTTCCTCTCTTACGCACTAGAAATCTCCGCCATGGTTATAGCGCTGGCCTATAGTGCGAGAAGCGGGTTCCCGTTCAGCACGTATGGCGAGACGGCAATGATTGCCGTGCAGAATGTTGTCATTAGCTTGTTGGTATTGCAGTTTGAAGGGAGGACTGTGCTGGCGGCTGGATTCTTGGGCGCTTTGATAGCGGCGGGGTGGGCTTTGTTCAATGGGCAGGTGGTTGATATGGGTATCTTGGGGTATGCACAGATGGGCGCGGGATTGTTGGGCGTGGCGAGTAAGGCGCCGCAGATTTGGACTATTTGGAAAGAGGGAGGGACGGGGCAGTTGAGTGCATTTGCTGTGAGTGCGCGGCAAGATTAGGGTGTCAGAAAGGAAATGGTGCATTGATGGATAGGAGCTGATGTCTCTATTCTAGGTCTTCAACTATCTTGTGGGATCCGGAACGAGGATTTTTACGACCATCCAGGAAGTGGATGATCCATTGATTCTTGCGGGATATGTTGCGGGCTTCGTGCTCAATGCTGTTCTGGCATCCCAGATGGTACGTCAATACTCCCCTAGCAGAGCCAAAAGTTCAGTCAGATCGAAAGTCTATTCAAGAGACATGCATTAAAACTATACAGGTGTACTACTGGAAGAGTCCTGCAACCGCCCCCCACGCAGCAGAAGCAGGGAAAAAGCCCGAACGAGTCGCCATGGGTACCAGTATCAGCACCTCGACGAAAAGGACGCCAACGACTCGTCGCAGAGGCTAGCTAGCTCTCATCTCTATTCCAGTCCAACATATTTCTCACCTTCCCGAGTCCATCATCAGTCCCAACGCAACCATACTCTAATCTCACTCCTTCAGCCCTGTCTCCACCCTCCAACAATTTTTGCACCCATCCGCCTTTGATCTTGCTAATCGCAGGCATCACGCTCGCCCACCGCGTCCTCAGTGGTCCAGGCAAAACATTCCCTCCACCATTGGCCCCCCACTCGTGCACATCCCCATTGAGATTTCCAATCCATGCGTCCCCCTCCTGAATCACAACTTTCACATCAACCCTCTTGCACTCATTCAAAAGAGCAATGACTGCTTCCCAACCCTCTTCGCTACGCCATCTCTCGACTATCTCGCGGCCCACGACAGCAATTTCCACACTACGCAGCGCCACGCGCTGCCAGTTCTCTAATTTTGCCAGGAAGCGGCAGGCGGAAAAGGTTGAGCTACCGAAGCATTTAGTAAATGTGAATTTGTTGACTTGAAATGGTAGCAAGCGCGCTTCGTGGCATGTTTGACGATTCACGAGGAGTAGCGATGTGCAGATTCTATCTGCGAATAGGGGCGTGGTGGCGTGGGTAGCGTTCTGGAGCCCCTTCGGGGAGTAAAGGGTGAGGGCGTGAGAATAGATTTGGAGACGGAGTTCGAGGGGGAGGGAAAGCAGGGGGGATGATCTGTTCGATTGATTATGTGTTGGGCCGTCGAAGGTGATCACGATTGATTCTGGTGTTGCTGGTTTCGCCATGGGTGGTGTGATTGTCTGAAGATATTGGCTGTAAAGCAGCGTTGTGGCAGTCATATCTATTCTCTGAACCCAACGCTTGCAAAGGAGAATTATGGCAGTCGAGACTGCAGATAAGGAGGAAGAGAGCAGACGCAGTGAATGAAAGCCAGGCAATTGCTACTATGAGACAAGGAAACTTTTGGGATATGAATTACTACCCAAATACCTAAATGCACAATAAGCTCGTGCTCATGCAGTCCTTTGCTTTGTGCTTCCTACGGACGCAGTCATCAAAACTACCCTTTCTGGAAAAAGTCGCGTGGGACGTAAGCACCTGGTACAGTAATCGCAGAATCCTTACCGTTAGTTAGCGTGATGGATCCTTTAACCACTCCTAGCATCCTCTCTCGCACCCACGGGTTTTCCAAGAAGGATCCGCGAGCGATGCGGATGATGTTTGGTATGTGGATCTAAACTGGGATGGGAGATGGAGTTGGAAGGAATTATTGACGGAGAATTATATATGGCTTGAAAAAGGTAGAGAGACATTGCATTTTTTTTAAGTTTGTAATAGAAGTGCAGGGAGATTCTGAGGGCTTGCTTACCTGCGTTGATGGAATCGGATGGAGCGAGATTAGTACACAGAGAAGCTGTGGTACACACTAGCTGGCCGAAGCATAAGTACACGAGGAAGATCCAATCATTGTCCGTTTCTATGGCACGAAATGACCAATTGTACGAGTTAGAGATGGTTATTTCACCGAATTCGACCCACACATAATGCTTGAATGTATTCCATAGCCATATTGACGACCATATTCCCAGGGTATCTCCAGTATGCACCAAACCTTGCGTCATCAGTCGTAAACATATAAATCCCATGTGAACCATACCAAGGTCCAAAAGACCCACATCCCAGCAGCTCACATCTTCACCTCCTCCCCCTTCGCCATAAACCGAAGCACATCCTCCATCCTCATCGGCGCCACCTTATCCCCCTCCTCTCCCTTACCGCCCCCTTCTTC
>JAABUK010000642.1_pt1 | contig 71650 bp, 86 predicted proteins | sample 5559141 | NCBI WGS metagenome assembly JAABUK01 (sample SAMN10711869, study PRJNA513367) | rock metagenome | isolation source: Antarctica rocks | place: Antarctica: Victoria Land, Pudding Butte nord | collected 2016-01-03 | reverse complement strand
TCCTCATGTTGATGCTGTTGCGCTGCTGATACTTGGGAGTGCTCTCCTGTTCATTGGGGCCTATGATGCGCTGTCTGAGCTTGACCAGCTTGCTGGCACTGGGTTGCGTCTGACGGTACATGACTAACAGATCCTGTATGCATATAGTTGACATGTCACATATGAGACAGGGTGCTGGGTACAGATAGCTGCATGTACTGAAATGACAGTACGAAAGATAGGTTTCTAGATCCTCGCCTTCCTCAACAGTATTCTCCAATGTGTCATTTTCTTCTCACCAATGTGATCCCCATTGTAACAACATTGTTCTTATGATAATGCATACTGTTCATTCCCTTCTCATTTATTGTAGCTGTAGGTAGCTTTTGCCAAGACACAAACAAACACTGCAAACCAATCATTGCTGCAGTGCTGTGCTGCATGCTGGGCATTGGACTCACCTAGCAGTTGTGCATAGCTGTGCAAACAATTGCATAACTTGCCTTCATTTGAACAGGTGCACTGCGCAAGCCCATGTAGCATGCATGAGATGTTGCCTTCAACTGCAAGGGGAGTAACAAGGTTGGCATACCTGGAAGGTTGGCTCGATGAGCTCTACTTTGGACCACAAGCTTGACAGGCCACCTCGCTTGAGCCCAGACAGACCCCCCAGGGCATCCCTAATAGATACCCTCTCCACATGTACTGGGTCCAGCCTACAGCGCAACTGGTCCATGTCAATATTACCACCTTCCACATTCATTGTGTCATAGGAAAGCTGCAAGGGCTGGTTAGGTACATACAGAGTCAGTAGCCCCGCTCCAGAGGATAGTTGGCCCAGCGGACCACAGTGCACTCACAGGCAAAAGTAGTGGGGTCTTGAGGCACAGTGATAGATGTTTGAGTTGTTGATCTTGCATCATTGTTTGTGCGCTGACTGTCAACATATGACTTATACAGAAGCTCTTTAGGGCTGCACATGTGAGTAAAACAAGCGACAGGGCAACCAATTAAAGACCCAGGTCACGCTGAGGGCTGCCATTCATGGTATATGCATCACATTGTTGTGCACATTTCCTTCCTCAGAGTGGACAGGAGAACATGGTTGCTCAAAGTAGTGAACAAACCAGCAAGTGACAAGCAAGAGAATGATACATTTCATGCCATTTCTTTGAATATTTTACAACATGCAGCTCTTGCCTCCAAAAAAGCATTAGTGCTTAGCACCTGGCTCATCAGGCTGCCATCATTTGTGGCACTAGTCCGACCATATGCACATCCAAGCTGGGCACAAGATAATCCCTATACCTTTGGGAACGTGGCCAAACTCATGCAGAGATCATGAAACATCAATCAAGTATGTACCTGTCTGGCTCATCAGGCTGCCAAACTCTGTTGAACTGCTCCAAGGGCAGGACATCAGACTCCGGCACCAGCCCCCAGTTGTTCAGGGTCATAAAAAGGCCCCCACCAGCAATGGTCAGCTGAGGGGCATTTTCCTGCAACTGCCCTGCAGTCTTCTTCAGCTGATTGCGCACCCTTTTCATGGTGGAAGGCGCTTGCGTCGCCTGTTTGAGATTGTGGTCAAGGTTGCCCGGCGCCGCCTTGATCAGTTTCTCTCTCTGCTTCTGGATCTTTTGCCAAACAGAACCAACACCTGCAGGGGGTGGTACAGGACAAGGTGGAGGATTGCTTCTGTTGATGTTGGTGGGGTCTCAAAAGAGGCTTCTGCTGCACAGGTGCTTCTGACCCAAACTGCTTCTGATCAAGGAATCTAGTGCTCATACGCAGTGAGCCTATGCTTCATGTCAGATAGGGTCATAGGGGTATATTCATTCCACCACAGGTGAATGGCAATTGCTTGACAAGGAATTAGAACCGAGCTTGGGAAGTTAGATGGCAACGTAAGCCTATCGTCTGCTAGGCTAAAGCACAAAACAAGCAGGCAGAAGCTAAATCTGACTGCAAACTCATTCCTGGCGACCATGTGGCATGATTATGCAGATCACCAGATGTGATGTCTCCACATGAGCTGCAAGGGTATGCAATTGGTTGATGAGTGAAAGGAAGAGTGCTTACTGACAGCCAGGCGACCCACAGTGGCTTTGACCACCAGCAGCTGCAGAAAGTCCACTTTGGCACTGATCATGCGTCCGCGCCGCCTTGCCTGTCCATACCTACCCCACAAAAAGCCAGCATCTCAAACTGATGTTGCCTGTGCATCATGTCTAAGCAATCCTTGATAAGCATGTGCAGAGGCTGGAAACTTTCTTCTCTGCTGCACTTGCAGCTGAAGTGATTGTAAGCACAATGATCTGATTAGCAGTGAAGGTTTTGATAAGCCACCAAGCCCATTTGAACTGAGATGTGAAAGGCTCAGATGACTAGGACATCTGGAACATGTGACTGACGATATACTAGGTTAGAAGCTTCTATACTGTCAAGTTGAACGCAATGGATTCCCTGATGAAGTTGCAAAGGTTGGCATGAGCTGTCCAGTTGAAGTCACAGACATCAGCACAGGACCACATACAGGGAGGTAATCAAACTCGTTCCTACTGATCCCAAAGAAGACACATATTCAATGAATGTATGAGTGAATGAGTGAACAACCTACTGACGCAAAGGCATCAAGAGCAATGTCCACTACATGTATACAGTAAACATTCTGGCAATGCCTCTGCGTCAACAGGTCGTCATTCACTTATTCATTTGTTCACTCACTCACCCACTCGCATGCAATGTGCATATATGTGACAAGCAGCAGAGGCACTGGGGAGAAAGACTACGAGGAAAGATTGAGAGATACAGAGATAGACACACAGACAGAGACAGACATACAAGACACATACGCATCCTCTCTTGAACACCACAAGCGCTTGTGCCTCCTCATGGAGTGTGCATATGTGTGACAAGCAGCAGAGGCACTTGAGAGGAAGACAACAAGGAAAGGTTGAGCATTGAAAAACACACCCTCTCTTGAAGACCACAAGCGCTTGTGCCTCCTCATGGAATGTGCATGCGTGTGACAAGCAGCAGAGGCACTTGGAAGAAAGACTACAAGGAAAGATTGAGAGACACAGACACAGAGATAGACACACACAGACACACACACAGACACACATACGCACCCTCTCTTGAAGACCACAAGTGCTTGTGCCTCTTCAGGCAGCCCACTGGTGGCCACCTCATCCCTGACTAATTCCTTGTCCATGCTCTTGGTGTCTGCTCTGATGTACAGCTGAGACAGATAGTCCGAGTTCAGACTCTTCGACATGGCAGCGTCACGCCCCGTGAACTTGGCAAAGTGGGCCTGCAATGACTCCATTCAGTCATTCATACGTTCATTCGTTCATGTATACATTCATTCGTTCATTTGTTCATTCATTTGTCCATGCATACGTTCACTCGTACATTCATTCATGCGATCATTCATTCATTCATTCATTCATTCATTCATTCATTCATTCATTCATTCATTCATTCATTCATTCATTCATGCATGCATTCATTCATTCATTCACTGATCCATCACTTCCTTTGCTGATGTCCCTTAGAGTCAGGCACCAATGGTGGATGATGACAGGTATGACTGCAGGAAGCATAGGGTACGCCAGGGTCAAGTCCACCCATTCTAAGTCATCTCCACAACATGGAAACCTCAAATGTTAGTCCCCATGCACTTTCCAGGACTGAACCATGTAACAGGCGTTGCTTAGACAAAACAAGGACTTGTTTGTATCTTAATAAGCGAACTATATCAGGAAGTTGAGTTGCAACAAAGAACAAAACTGCAAGATGCACACATGCTCAACAGGGATGGATCATCAGGCCATCACAGATTCTGCTGCTGTCCGCATGTATATGTACATGAAAAAGGCTATTATTCTGCACATCCTTGTACAAACAATCAGGCCTGGTGTACCATTGCAGATGCTACATATGGGCTCCTCACCTTCTCGAGAAGTTCTACCAGCAGCTGCACAAAGCGCTGATCTGCCTCCTGAGGGTCCACCTTGTTACGGTCGCCAACGCTGGCCTTACGCCGTAAGTCAAAGCCCATGCGGCTGACATCGGTTATGTCTACAGAGGATGTAGGTAGGATGATGGCCTCGTCAGATGGCTCAGCTGTCTCCATCAGTAGCATCTTACCCTGAGCAGTGCTTTCAGCGACTAAAGCCTTACCCCCACCAGAGCTTGTATCCTACAGCAGACCAAAGCAATGTCACACTCCATTTTGGTATACATGCCATACGTTTCTAACAGGTGACACAAGCTGTCACACATCCAGAGAAGTAGCTTCAGTCATTCTGTACAGTTGGCTCTACAGGTGGGTTGCAGAAAAACTTTTCACTGCTAGGATAGAGTAATTGCCTGGAGCATGCTTTGCATGCTTTGTGGTCCAAAGTCATGACATGAAGTTCAGCAAGCTTGGCACCTTGTCTTTTGGCGCTTCTGTCTCTGTGGCAAGCTTGTGCCTGACAGCCTGCTGAGCCTTCTTTCTTAGCTCGTCTGCTTCCAGCTGACTGTCTTGAACCAGCCTCTCAAAACCCGACCTATCATGCAGGCAGTGTTGCATCACTTAGTTTCCAGCGTTTCACACATAGTATTGCTGTGATCGCTCCTGAGCGTCAAAATGTATAGGCCTGAGCATGCCCTTTTTGAGTTGCGCCAGAGCAACTCAAGCACACCTTTGCAGCACTGCTACAGCCTGTGCAAAAGTAACTCAAGCATGTAGCAGCGCTGCAAAGGTGTGCTTGAGCTTAGTCTGATGATACAATAACGTATGTGTAACATCAGCATGCATTTGGTCACAGGAGCAAGTGCTGCTCAAATGCACATGTGTGCACCTGCAAATGAAAGGACAAGACAAGCTGACGGTAATCTGAAAAGGGGGTGCCTCTAACGTGTTACCACAATCAGGATCAATGGTAGCTACCTCATAGTCTTTCACTGCTCAATAACGACTTTCACTGCTCAATAACGACATTCAGAACAGGACAAGGCACAAAATAGCATGTGACAACTCCAAGCTTGCAGATCCGTAGTGAATGGGTCAAGAACTTGGGTTGACATACCTAGAAGCAATGCCATTTCCCTCTTTCTGCACTGTCTGCTGCACTTTGTTTCCAGCAGCAGACACTGCGTGCTTGACCTTCTCTCCCCTTGCGCCATCAGCTAGTCCTGATCTGCCACTACCCCTGCTGTCAGAGTACTGTTCTGACCCATCTTGATTTGATTGCTTGCTGGTGCTGCTGTCTAACCCATTCCTGCTGACAGAGTTTGATGCGGTACCATCTCTACCACTTGTGCTAGCTTGCTTGTGGCTATCCTGCCTGCTGTCAGCATTTGCTGATGCACCTGAATCGCTAGCTGGGGACTGACCTTCGCCATCTGATGACTTGCTGGGGGGGTCCTGTGGGGGTTTGTTTTGGGATGGACTGGGGGTTTTGGGCGGCTCAAGACCAGGGATGACCTCTGCAGAGCAAAGAAGGTAAAATCAAACAGATGAGAGGAACAGGGACACCAGACCATGGCTGAGAAACATGCAGCTAGTACATAAAGACATCCACATTGTAATACGCCAGGGCCCACATGCGTCTTCATACTGCAAGGCCTTTGTTTGCTCTCAAGCATCGTAATATATATATATATAAAGTTTGCAAGGATGCAGAACTTTTGCACTATGAAAAGGCCTGGGGCCAAACATAGACCTTGCAGTGTGAAGGCACTTTTGTGGGTTGTGCACAATGACGTGCGAAGACCTTCGGTAGAATGAGCTTAGTGGTGTGGAAGATCTGCAAGGTCATGGATTTTAAACATATAGGTTGGCGCAAACATACCACTTACCTTTGGTCTTTGCTGTAGCAGAGTTGATGGTGATGCCGTCAATAGTGACTGGTGGTATGTACTCCAGAGCACCATTGGCTAAGCTGAAGGCAGACAGTAGCTCCTCACCAGTCTGCTGCAACTCTGCTCTGCATACGGCATGCGTGCAATGAGGCAGGATGCATTTTACCAGATCTCTATGTGCAGACTTGGCCAGAAGCTGCACGTGACCACAGGCTTGCATTGTGCAGCCTTGCTGGCAAGACCAAGGCTTGTGTGTCGCAGTTACTGGTGCACTGCTACATTGACAATGTCCATAGTGTGAGCAACAAGACTACCTGTAGATGGCCTCCAAACTGGCAAACACTGCGGAGGTTTCCTTCCACTCCTTCTTTGGCAAGAGAGACTGCAGCGCCTGCCAGGCTTCTTCTCGAGATGCAGGGAGATGGGTCTGCCTCTCAACACGAAGCTTGGTCCAAGTCATGCGGCCATCTGTTCTGTTTGCAGGCTGCTCACGCTGCTCTCCTTTGCCCTCGGGACTTGTATCAGTCTTTTGGTGTGACTTGGACTTGTCGTCACTTGCACGAACTACATGGCGCTGTACTCTTTGTTGACGTGCGCAATTGCGGCCATGTCCAGGTGTAATCGAGTGCGACCTTCTGGTGACACCGCAGCCGTTCGCTCTGGTGATCAGGCTGCATCGGTGTTCAAATGCAAGTTGCATTGATTGCGTATGCGCCTCAACAGAGAGCCAATGAGATTATAAAATTTTGCGTTTGATCCTGAGCCCTTGACTCTGAGACCTTTGCGTCTCGAGAGGCACCTCCTGCGCTGCGCTGCCCAAGCCTATAAAACCAGCACAGCAACTCAGGTTCGTGGAAGATCATCCGTGTCCCAATGGGCCAGTGTGTACAGACAGACTTTAGCAAACTTCACGACCCGACTTTCAGCTGAAATGCTATTGATCGAACTTAGTCCTATCCCATTTGTTGTACGGCACAAGTTTGACCTATCTGCAAGGCATCCAGGTCTGCGCAACAACAATAGGGGCAGAGTCGACGGAGTCTGACTACAGTTGCAGACTATATGGCTTCAATTGTATGGAGTTGTCATCCTCGCAAGCGCTATCCCTGAGCAGTACGCTTCGGAGCCTTCGGGCATCTGGTACTGAGGTCAACAAGCACGAGGAAGAAGAGGTTCGCACAGAGCCAGCTGCATTCCCTAGATGAAGCCCGACTTGCACCGGGTCCCAGTGACGATACACGACTGGTAGTAGCCGTTTGCCATTCAACAGGAGTGCCTGTGAAGGGTGAAGGCATCGCGACTAGTCAAGCACTGTTGCCCGCTCTTGGCCTCAAAGGTTGTTGATAAAAAGTAGGAGCACATTGAGTAAGCTTCATACAAGGTGGATGCACATAACCGGTGGCAGGTGTTAGTCCCGAAGGAGGGGACTTCAGCATGTCCTCGGAAGCAGTGGGCATCCCGCACAGTGATCTTACTGAGGTTCGCACAACGCCTAACCCCTTGACCCTGGAGTTCACTCCTGTGCTAGCAAGCCATCTCACTCAATATCAGGCTCCTCAGTCAGTAGCAAAGTATTGCAGCGTCTAGCCTGATCTGTCTGCTCTCTGTCAGACCGTCTGTTCCTCTTGTCTTTTCACCTACCCAGAAGCTGCTTATGCAACAGCAAGAAGCTTCACTCATGTTCATGGGGCAATGTGCTGTGCAGCTGTTTTCACGCCTCTCTGAAAAGAGGATTGCTGTAGAGAAGGAGTTTAGTAAAATACCTGCTCCACCCAAAGCCTCCAAAGATGTCTTTCAGCTATGTCGTGGTTTTGAACGGGCATTCGCCCAGACTCTTGAGGTGAGCGTGGACCCGTCGATCTCTACAGCATCACGCATCTGTCTTCAACATGTTTCTTGTCTCACTTATGTACTCAAATGTCAGTACACAAGGCACAAATCTCTTTCTGTCTGTTGCTGTTGGGGGTTACAACAAACATGGACACGTGTGCAGACTGTTGGCTACTCAGCCATGATCCGAGAGGCCTTCCAAGGAGACAAGGGCCTGCAAGGCATTGTAAAGAAGCTGCCGATTGAGCGGCAATTCAGACTCGACAATGTCAAGACGGTAAGTGCTCAATGCTGCAGTTGACCAAATAGTATGTTTCCTGGAACCCTTTCCCTCGTGTACTATAAGTGCACCCTATGCATGCATGGTGACATCCAACATATCAGACACAGCTTCTGCTACCTGAAGCAACACAGGTGGATATCAGCTTGAGAGCATGCAATGCAACATGCATACAATGCAGGCATGCATCAGATTTTCCCCTTGCTAACTGCACACTCACATCATGGCTTTCTACACAGCATGATTGGCCATTCTGTGACCAATACTGCCTTTGCTCATTCCATGATAAAATACGCCTTAGGCCATTCTGTGATGGTTTACGCCTTTGGCCTCAGGTTTGCAGAGAGGCTGATGGGTTCCAACGAAGCTTGGTGTCTCCTGAAGCTGGGCTCAGACGCCTAGTGCACGACTCTGTAGAGACTGTGCTGATCCCTGTAGACATGACAGTGCGCCGAGTGCATCAAGTCCTGATAGACGCTTCCAGGTGATGAACCTCCTGACCAGGTCAATGTGAACAGAACCCACAGCAGAAGGGCCGCTGCAAGCAGGCTTGTCTTGCTGAATTGGTGGATATTGTGAAGTAGCCATCAACTGCATCTGTGGCTACCTCAACTGCAAGCTGTATGACAGTGCAGTGCTTCTGCAAGGGGGAGCTGTCTGATCAGCGGGACACTCAGCCCAACCCACTATGCATTGTATAGCATGGTATTTGCACGATGCATTGCTTCCGCAAATCCTTTGCACTCTACTCTGTTCTGAGACTCTGTTTCAATCAAAACAGCCCCTGGTTGGCAGGGCAGTGCAGAGAATGTGGCATGTCTCAGCACATTGTCAGCACATGTAACATGTGATATTTGGCTTGAAAGGCTGGCAATGCCACCCTGCAGTAAGCTACATGCTGCTGTAAGTCTGCAGCAGGGACTTTGCCACAGCTGCAAAGCCTACAGCAGGAGCTTGGCCACAGCTGCAGTGCCTACGACAGGGGCTTTTCCACAGCTGCTGTTGCTACAGCAGGGACGTTGCCACAGCTGCAGTGCTACTTTTCGACACATTCACATAGCTCAGCTCAGCTCAGCAGCTGAAAGTGCTAGAAACAGGCAGGCAGCGCTGACATCTGTACAGAAAGTGACATGCTTCATTGCAATGGTCTATCACAGAGCGTAGCTTGCAGGATCTGACAATCCAGTCTCAAGTTCTGCTCTTTGAAAGTCAGCAGTCTTCAGCTGACGACACAGGAAACATGAGGACCATTGTACAGCACACCAGATCAGCCAGGAGCCCAGCCTTCATGCACGTACCGCTTGCAGGGGCGCATTTGCAAATGTAGTCTTGTCAGCACGCACGGTCACACCAAGGCAAGTTGATACAAATGCACATGAGCAGAACCTGACACTGTGTTTGCCTGTAGGGAGGCTGCCCGCAAGGCCAGTGCCTTTGCAGATGATGGTACGTATGTGGAGACCAAGGAGCCCCTGCGCCTGCCAGCCTTTGAGAAGGTCATTGGCTTTGCTGTGCAGAAGGCCCTTGAGGACTGGAGAGATGAGGCCTTGGAAGGTGAATGCTCACATAATGCAAATGCGTCGTGACACAATGCCTGCTACACCATAGGTAGCAGTCTTGACAGCCTGCATTAGCAAGCAGTTGTGTTGCTGTTTGTTGATTGTTATGTACACACTGTACAGACAGGCAAGCGACATATGTTCACAACTGCACCATCACAAAGTGAAGTACCCTCAAGGGGGCAGTGATAGCAGCAACCAGAGGGGCTTTTTGGTGGCAAATTTGCTTCTGTCCATTGACTACCATGCTGCTCCAGCCATCCACTCACGTTTTGGTCATTCTACGTGACCTGTCAACTGCAAGCTGACTTCAGCAGCTCATGACTGACTGTTTGCACATGAAGATACTACATGTGTTCGTGATCACCCAGAATAAGTGAACCATAGTCATTGGCTGGATATCTTGTTGCAGTGGCCAAGACACTAGTGTCCATGGAGCAATCATATGTGAGTGCGGCCTTCTTCAGGCACCTCACCAAGGAAAGGCTGCAGAGGCACCAAGCTGAGCAGCTGCTGGCAGATGGTAGGCTGCAGCCTCTGAAAGAAAAGAAAAGATATTTTCAGTTTAGTTCAGTTTAGTTTACGCTTTTCAGCGGTCATCAGGGGAGACTTCTCAGGCGGCAGCCCGGAGCTGCCTCAGCTTCTGCCCAGCATCAGCATCATCAACTTGCACCAGCACCAGTGCATGCCTTTACCACACACAAAGCGCTTGTGTAATCAGTTGTTGCATGCAACCACTTTCATCGTTAGCAGCATGTGGGCTTCCGTACTTGCCAGTTTACATCCAATTTCGTTTTGATTCGATTCGATATGTTTAATGTTCTGGGGACCAACTGGGACCCAACAGAAACAAAAACAGATCAATTTGTGTGAGTCAAGCTCAGCACATGTGCTGTCTGTTGGCTCAGGCGGCGGAGTCCAGGCACCAGATGCTGGTGATGATGATGACTCTGATGATGATGACAGCACGGTACGCAGCAGGGTAGACGGCTCACCCAGTGTGAAGCGCAATGAGCTTCAGACGTATGAGAGCACAAACAGCTCCCTGGCTGGGGGATTGACCATCCCCTCAGCTGCCCCCAAGAGCAATGATGACCCAGGTAACCTCTCTGGCTGTTCCAGCAATTGCAGCCGCGTGAGCTTTTTGGTCCAACATCAGCACGGCTGGGATTGCATAGACAGTCTGACTGTTGTCTTCACTTGGTTCCAAAGGATGGTCTAGAATTAATCCAAGCATTGGAAGACCAAGTTAGCTCGACTGATAGATACTGAGCAGCGCACTCCCACAGTCACTGGACTACTGCAATCTGTAGCTTTGCAAACTCAGAGCATCTGCATTGCTTTGCATGCTGACTGTGTTTGCTGACGATCTCATGGGGATCTGTCTGCAGGGGAGCTGAAGACAGGATACCTAGAGAAGAGGGTGGGCGAACACAGTGGCAGGCAGAGCGTCCCCCTGGGAGAGTCTTTCAAGTGGCAGAAGCGGTACTTTGTGCTAACAGAGCCCAAAGGCATGCTATACTACTTCAAGTCTGCTGACGACCCACCCAACTACAGGGGTGTCATCAACCTCAGGTCCGCCCCCGGCCTGACTGCCCCCAACAGTTGTTTGTCCACCCATCAATCCAGATAAACCGGTCACAGAACAGCAACAGGGGTCTGAGATTTGCAACTTCGGCAAGCTGACTCAGATGCTGCAGAGCAACCAGCTCAGCTTATCATGATCCAGAAGCAAACCTATCACAACACGCTTTGACAAACCATTGGCTACAGCAGTCACAAGGCAGCACAGACAGTTCAGTTGGGTTCCAGTGAATGCTTGATAGGGAATTCCCCCTGGAGGCTTCTCCCTGGGAAGGATTCATTGGAACCCAAATGACTTGTTTGTGCTGCCTTGTGAGTGCTATAGCCATCGGTTTGTCAAAGCCTACTGTGTTAGGTTGTCACATATGGCTCTACACAGACAGTGAGGTGTAACATGAAGATGACACCATCATGATCAATGCAGGGAGTGTCGGGTACAGGATGTGACGGTAGACGGCACCCCACTTGATGAGCAGTCCAAATCAAAGCTGGCAGCTGATCAAGCCGCCGGTGCTGTTTCCCTGTTGATCAAGATTGGTCACAAGGTCAGGCTTTGTTTGGGAGTTAGCCTGCGCAACCCAGCAGCTGTCTGTCTTTGCTGTGCACCCTTGCTTTGTGTCTGAAGACCTCTCTCTGCATGTCAAGGACTTGCACAGTATTCTCTGCTGGTCACATGAATAGAGGTGTGGCAGCACGCACAAGCAGTCTTTGATAGATGCCACATGGCACTGCAGCAGTGAGGTATGCCATCATGCAAGGCATGAAGTCATGACCTGCAAAATGCAGGACACATCAAGACCCATTGTGAAGAACCACCATTCAGTGGTCCTGCGAGCAGAGAGCGCAGCTGAGAAGTACAGCTGGCTGACCCGCCTGTTGGCAGCCTCAGGCAACCCCCAGGCCCCCCGGGGGGCTGCCAGCAAACCTCAGCAGGGTGCAAAGCCCCCTAGCCCTGAGCAGCCCAAGGTCAGGCGCAGATGTATACATCAGCTCTGTCATCAGACGCCTCTGGTAGCTAGCGTGATGCCAGTGTTGCTGTATCTGTTTTGTTTGCATGCTTCCTCCAGCAAGCCTACATGCTGCAAGGCTTACTATGCGTCCACACAATCCTAGCATGTCATTTCAAGCCGTAGCAAGGCTGACAGCAAGGACAAAGACACACACCCACACCTGAACAACATGCCTTTGGCTACTATGCAGTAACTCCCAATAGGCGGAGCGTCCTGTGAGTGTACATTCAATCTCTCACACGGGGTTTTGCAGGGTCAACTCATGGCTGTATGTCCCTGACCCTCAAGACAGTTCCTATCAAATGAAGGACCAAATGAATGTATCAATGAACAACTCAATGAGTGCTGTGCAGGGTGTCCTGCAAAGTCTGACATCCACCGTCGGCTCAGCAGCAAACACTGTCACCAGCACCGCCAAGAGTGCTGTGAACAGGCTGACTGGCGATGGTAGCAATGGTCTCACAACCAGCTACGGACCCACAGTAAGACACAATCTACAGCAAGTCTTGCAGAGCAATGCGCATGTGCTGTGTCTTGCGTGTGGCGTCGGCTCGTGAGTTGATGCTGAATGTGCTGGAAACATGTGTACAAGCTTGCATCTGATCTGGAATGCTTGCTTGCTGACGCTGCAGCAACAGCAGGCAACCATTCCAAACCAGATGCAGGCATGTGTGCCTTTTGTCTGCATGGCTCTTTTGGGTTCACACCGGATGTCTGCAGCTGGGCTGTGAGCCTCAGCAACACATGCCTTGTGTCAACTGCCTAAGAACTCATGGTGGACAAGACCACACAGTCATATAGACATTCGCTTGACTGCGAGGTCATGCTTGACAACAGTGCACATGCATGTTCACATTCACACTGTTCACTGCTTCTTGACGATGCAGGGAGCACCCCTGACTGCTGACAACAGAGGTCTAGGCTCAGCCATTCTGTTCCATGAGACCAGTGGCATTGGCCCAGAGCCCATGGCCTTTGGAGACGGCATTGCTGTCACCCACCCCGGTGCAACCAATGCCAAGGTCAGCCTGACTGCTGCCTTGTCATAGATAATGATGTCTGATGGATTCTCCTGCCAGAGTTGGTGTCATCAGCATCTGAATCCGACATACCATGCTCAGCAGTCTCTGCTTGTCTGTTGCGTAAATGTATGCCATGCATGTAGTACCAGACATCAACAGCTGGATGTCTGTCATGCATTCTGCACCCTGTAGGCCTGACTGTCAGCTGCTTCTGTCACTTCTATTGTCTGCTACAATCAACTCTACCCTGGTCCTGCAGCTGTGCAGCCTCGACTCTAGGAATGGTTCATTTCATTGTCTGCAATGACTGGTTCTCTGGGCACGCGCTCGACCCAGCATTGCCATACTCAGTGACGTGTGCTCAATGACATGTACATGCGTGCAGTTGCAAAGTGCTTCATGCTCAGCATTGCCATGCATAATGAGATATAGTCAAACCATGTATGTGCATGCAGATGCAAGATGAGTTCCTCAAGCGGTTGGCAGAGGACACAGTTCTGTATGTGCGCACTGTATGCAATACCATCATCATGGAAGTGCCCAAAGCCATTGTGCACTGTCAGGTAGGCTCTTGCTGCTAGTCTACATACACATGTTGCATGTATCTGTATATGTAACTTATCCTGGGCAGCCCGGTATAATACTTGGCTATTCATTAAATTGACCCCAAAAGGCGTAGTCTTTTCTTTTCTACAGGTAACATGTACATGACTCAGGCAGTGTTATCTTTACATTCACTTTTGTGCAGTGGCCTGTACCTAGGGCACAAACACTTTGCAGTAGCTTGGCCTCTCATGTGTGTACATACAAATCTCCTTATAGTTGATCAGCACCATGGCTTGACCTAGACAGCTGCTTGTCAGACACTGCGGCTGTAACAGGCTTGGCAGCAGGTGTGCATATCCTCATGTGGTTCACTCACAAAATACCACTCTTTCTTGTATTTACATATATTTTGTATAACTCTCCTGCAGTCTAAAGTAGCCTGTCCAGCAAGCCCCTTGTCCTGAATGTGTAGAGTATTGCATTGTGGTTCACAGATCGGCTTCAGACAGCATGGTCAGAGCTTGTCGCTCATGCGTGACCTGCACTGCTAGCAGCATGACCATCAGCGTCAAGTAGCTTATCTGAAAGCCTGTCAAGGACAACACCCGTCGTTACTGTTGCCAAAATCAGAAGTGGTGTTATAGGTGAAGAGGGCTGAGAAGCACCTGCTGGAAGCCCTGTATGGCCACATCAGCAGCCTGGGCAAGTTTGAAAGCGACACCCTGATGGAAGAAGACCCAGATGTGATGCAGCGCCGGGCAGCCACCAAGAAGGTGTGCTCACACACAAATATAAGTTGACTGCTTCTCTGCAGATTTGACAGCAGAACACAGCATCCCAAAATTCACAACACAACGCAGCATCCTGAGACTACCTCCACTCCTGAATGTGAAATGGCACTGGCACACAGCTTTTGCACCATTGGTTCGATCCATAGCCTTGTGTCAAATTAGTCTGTGCGTCTTTCCATTGATCTGACAAGCCTGCTATGTGGCTTTCACCCTCCCTATGAGGGTCATCTGCCACAACAGAAAGCACCTCCCCCCCTGTCAGGGGAAACTGACACAACACAAAGGGTTTGTTACTTGGAAAAGTTGCTGACACAGCAGAAAGCATTCCTCCCTGTCAGGGTTGACTGACACAACACAAAAGATGTCTCGCTGTGAGAAGTTGCTGCCACAACAGAACGCATTCCTCCCTGTCAGGGGTGACTGACACAACACAAAGCATCCCAAACAGGGTCAGACCAGGCATGCAAGGGGTGCGACACTGTTGCTGCAGGCTTTGGATGATCTGGTGGATGCAGTTGGTGAGGTGAAGGCTCTGCAGGAACGCCATGCTGAAGCTGACAGGAATGCACAGGTTGAGGTCTCTGTAGAGGTAAGGTTGCCACACCTTCTGTCTGTTTCCTGGCAATAAGTTTGCACAATGTCAACCAAATTTTGAGCAAATTGGGTCCATCTAGCCCTGCATGGTGCATTGCTCAGCGCATTTGCAGATAGGTCATTCTAGTCAAATTGCTTTCTTTGGATCCTTCGTTTGATCAAGATGGTGATGAAGTCTCTCCCTTCACATGTATCTGTTTCTGTCCATCACACAGCTGTTCCAGCATTGTGTGCTGGGTGTGCCTCAGCTATGTTGGTATGCGCTGATAAGTACTAATGCTGCAATACTAAATTACGCATAAATGGTTCTTCTGAATATGAACTCACATATCAGCAAGCAGGACTCCTGCATTACAAGTTTGCCGAGTATTTTGCAACAATTTTCAGCGGTTTTCTTAGTGGTATGAATCGGATGATCAGTTCCCAAACCTGCACTATTCAGCAGTTTGGCTAGTACGTGCAATCAGGTATGATGCTCATTTCAGCGTCATACCAGCCTGACCAGAGGTCAATGATCGTGGTTTCCTTATTCAACCTTCAGGCATAAATGCAAATTGTTTCAATACAGTTGTTGGAGATGGCTGGAATGAAGAACTTGGTTCCCTCTCCTCAGCGCTCAGCACAAAGCCAGTCCCGGTATGGCAACTACGGTCCAGCAGCCCTGACAAACGGATCCCCACCGGCCAATGGAGCGCCATCCCGGCGCATCAGCGGGGACCGTCCTAATCCCCAAATGGCTGCGCCAATGCCCAGTCAACCACCTGTGAGGTAGATTTATACTCTGCTTACTGATTTATACTGGAAGCAAATTGTTGAAGATGACAGGTCTCAGCCAACAAGCCGGGAGAGTCAGCACCAGCATGCTTTAGACAATGTTTGCTGTGCCCACAAAGCATATTGCATTGACCACTGATTTGCTCCTAGTTGCCAGATGCCCTGTCTAGCAACTGCTGCACACGCGACATGTGTTGACATGTGCTATTGTGCCATTGCAGTCGCACCAACAGCAACAGTGCCGCACAGAGGTCCATGCTCAACAGGCCACCCTCAGGCAGGTCCCTGGGCCCAACAGGGGGCCCCGGTGCAGTGCCCCCCAGTGCAAACTGGGGTTCTGGTCCCCAGCCAGGCACACCTGGCACCCCATCACAAGGGGCACCCATGGGCAGCCCCGGGGTGGTTGTGCCGCCAAGAAGAAGACCACCGCCGGCACCCCCTGCGCAGTGATTGATAGCAAGGCAGCGTTGCCATGGCTGACATGTTTGCCATCATTTGGATGAATGTCATAGGACTGTGCAGGCTAGGTGAACATGATGCTCTTTGCTCAGTAGTGGGAGCAGTTTGAATGTTTTGTTCATGTTGAAGTTTGTCGGCCTTGGCTTATTGGAATGTACGCTACAGCCTCTTGCAACAGTGCCTCAACGGAGAGTAGGTTACGACTCAACTGTCGTCATGGCACAGCAGATTGCTTTTCTGTTCTGCTGTTGGGTAACATGACTTGTACAATGTTCAAAGCTTGAAAAGGTGTCAATAAAAGCAGGTACTATACTGCAACGTGAATTTCTCGGCTCTCTCTTCTATCACTGTATGCCTGTGCAAAACTTCGCCTTGTCATCTCTTGGTGCCCAACTGACCAGGCTTTACGGTAAGGTAACCCTGTGTTGAGCGTAACTCCAGGCAGCTAGCAAAGCATCTGGCACGTCTGTGAGGCCTGCCAGCCAGGGGTGCGGTGGTAAGCACCGTTGCTGGTGGTAAACGCAACATCTTAGTGAATTGCATTGCTGCTGGCGAATTTTGCAGCATATCGATGTCTGCTGAAGCGTCTCAGCAAAATTATACTCAGCTAGGTGCAAGGGAAAGCGTGTATGGTAGGTCGGGAAGAGGCAGAGGTGGATCGCAAGGCAGAGGACGCGGAAGAGGTAGAGGCAGAGGCAGAGGCTTTTCCTCTCGCCAACAATCTGCTGAACCCGAACAAAGTAGTGCAGATCACCAATGTAGGCAGCTGCCAGTGAGTGTCTCGGCGCATGGTGCAACCCCCAATCCGTATTTATCCGGGCGTGAGGTCAATGGTGACAGACCTACGCCCAGCAGAGACGCAGATGCCCGACAACAGCATTCTGCAGGATCGGTGCAAGCAGCAAGACAGCAGCAGACTCGCCAGCGTCCTCGAGGCCAGTCACGACAGAGGCAGGCTGGTCATCGCAACTTTGGTAGTCATCTTGCTGTTGCAGCACCAGCAGCAGCAGCAGGTCAAGCACAGCCCACTCAGGACAGCTCAGCTCCTGCAGACAGCACGCAAGATCTGCCGGACTGTGTGATCTGCTGTGAGCCTATGCAGGTGTGCTGCCCCATTGCTATGTCGAAAGTTTTCTTGATTGTTAAACAATTGAGTGTGCCACATACACCCTTTGAGTGGCGTTCATACACACCTACTGGCACAGACAATACACTATCTCTGTTTTGTGCAGGTGGTGTCTATTGGCAAATGCAACCATAAAGCGGTGTGTGAGCGCTGCAGCTTGCGTCTGATTATGCTGTACCAAGACACACGATGCCCACTGTGCAAAGCAGACCTAGAGCAGGTAAGATTGCCCTTAGCCTTACAGCGCACTCATCAACTGGTCGCGCTATCCTCAGACCAGCGCTTGCTGTCAAGACAGCTGTACTGCACACACAGCGTCTGCCTCTGTCTGCCCATGTGTGTTTTGTGACCTAGCTATATGGTTCAACACTTACGGCCTGACTGCACCTTGTATTTGCCTTCTACAGCTGAATAATGGGGACAAACCAGAAAGTGTTTGGTATCATGCAGGTGGTCATGGCTCAGTGGGTTGATCCTGAGCCTCATGATTGGCCACAGTATGCCAGCAGGTTGCGCCAGTTGTGGCACAACCCCAAATGGTGCCGCAGCATCTTTGTGGACGATGCCCCAGTGCCCGGTGTAACCCATACCCGCAATCTTCACAGCCGGCTGCAGCATATAGCAGCCAGGGCTTGTGTTGTGTGTGACCCCCAGGGCCACCGCCCCTTCCCCTCCAATACAGCCTTGACCAAGCATGTGACGGCGCAGCATCACCAACACATGTGCACTGTCTGTCTGGATGTGAGTCACATTCTGCCTGCAAGAACACTGATGCTGCTTCAGGCAGTGTTGTGGGCTGCTGCTTTGCATGATCGATTGCCTGTGCTACTTGCATGGACTGGCAAAAGGGATTTTGTTTTTGCTTCAATCTGCACAGCACAAGTGCCACTTTTGTATTTCAGTCTGCACATTTCAATTGCCATCTTTGCAGCAGTTGTTGCTGTTGCTGACAAGAAGTTGTATGATCAAACCAGTCTGCTTCATCTCTGCTTCAACAGCTGCTTCAGCTGACTGTTCACTCAGTAGCCTAATTTGTCTGTCAGCAAACATTCAAATGCAGCAATGCCCACACCTGCTTTTGTTTGCCCTTTAGCCTATTTGTTTGTCAGCAAACATTCAAATGCAGCAATGCCCACACCTGCTATTGTTTGCCCTTGGTTTGTCATGAGCCTTTTCACACAAGTGACACTTTGTCAGAAGACGCACACCCACAGTTGCAACACTTGCCTACGCTGTGTTGCATGGCCCTTGTGGGCTCCCCCCCCCCTTCCCCCCAATGTTCGCCAAACAATAGGCCCTTGCTCAGATCACTCTGCCTTTCCAGGCGAGGCGGTCTTTCCCTCTGGAGCTGCCCTTGTTTGCCAGTCAGAAGGATCTACAGGCCCATCTGGCGTCTGCCCATACCCACTGTGGTTTCTGCAATGTCCACTTCTTCAGTGGAGAGGAGCTGTGGGAGCATGTGCATGACCGCCACTTCACCTGCCAGCTGTGCATGCGCCACGGCACACACTCTCATTTCAACACTGCTGATGACTTGACAGAGCATCTCAGGTGGGCATCTCACCGCTCTAGTCAGTGTGTCTGAAGCCGGCAGCAGCAAGCGCTGCAGACTTCTAGTTGGACACATCCTTTTTTTGCCGAGCTGTGCTTGTTGTATTGAGTAAAGGCGAGTTGTGGAGTAGGTGCATACTGCAGGATGTACAAGGCAAATTGTGGAGTGTACATCCTGCAGTACGCACCTACTCCACTGTACACATCTGCCTGTGTAACTGCAGTGTACGTTTGACAGGCGACAGCATGGTCTAAGTTACTCTTCAGCCTCTGAGAGGTGTCAAGGCTGTGTCATCGCAACAAGCTGCAAACGTGATGCCTGGTGGATCGCAACCAACAGCGCAGGTCTTGGCCCAAAGCACAGCGACACTGCAGTCCCTCCTGCTTCAGAGCATCACTGCTGCATACTGTGCACTCATCCTGGCTTGATGTCCAACATACCAGACCAGGGTGACATGACCAATGATGCTGATGACATTGATTTGAACCCACTATTTTGCAGACTTGGGCCCAATTTGGGATCATCTCAAGCTTCTCTGTATTGAATGCCTAATGGCGTCGTCTTTTCCTTTTCTTTCTTTCTTTTGAGATTGTGACGCAGTGCAGGCGGGATCACTTCTTGTGCATTGAGGAGGAGTGCCAGGACTGCTTTGTGGCCTTTGACAGCCTCCAGCAGCTGCAGGAGCACCACAGGGACTTCCACAGCCACAGGATGCCCCGATGGGACCCCTCTCGGGCCCGCCATGTACCCCTCTCTGAGACCTTCCCAGCTCTTGGCCCCAGTCATGACAGGTTAGTCTGTCCTGCCATTTGTAGCGTAACAGTCATGCTGGCATGTCTTAACAGAATTTCTCCAGAGCTCGTCATGCATACCCCTCTCTGATTACTCTCCGGCCCTTGGCATCAGTCATGTTAGTAATGTTATTGTCATCATGAACAGGGGCCGCCCTCATGAACCAGTCATAACAGGTCACAATCTGTCACTGTTTGTCATCATGCTCATGCCAGCATTACTCATGTCAGAATGTATGAGCAAGCTTTTCCAAATGGCTGAACACAGACTGGATATAATTGCAAATGCTTTATGAAGTCACTGGCAAGCTTTTCAAGTGGCACCAGAAATTCCTATTGTCTGTCTGAGGCATGCGTGTGATGCATGCAGACCTACAGGGCCAGGTGCAAGGCGTGACAGGCAGGGAGGTAGACGAGGGGCTGCCAGGGGACGCCCTGAGGCTGCTGCAGAAGGCCCCTTGCATGCGCCTCATGCTCACCAAGATGGACCTGCTTCTGCTGAGGCTGCACATGACGTCCACGCAACAGCTAGGCAGGGTGAAGGTAAGCAAACAGGATTGTGCACAATTAGCTGTTGTTATTTATTGACTGACTCAGGGTCAAGCGAAGCTGTACTTGATAGCACATAGGATTGTGCACAGCTACTACTTGTTACTTATTGGATCCCTAACTGAGCGCTTGATGCATGTAATCTCATGCTGTCATCTTGTTGGAGTTGTAAGATTCAAGAGCTGCCCCTATCTCTGAAGGTCTCTTTAGGATCTGCATCTACCTTGTGTAGACAGCTGGCACAGCAGATGCACAAGCACTCCAGCATGGCAGTTGCGCCGATTTGACTCACAATGCTGATTGACTGGTATTAAAACGTGTTGAGGCTGCTGCATCATCTCACTGAATGCAAACGGGTCACATACAAATTGTCCTACAAACCCACTTGCAGAGCTTGCGTGGCCTGACCTCAAGAGCAGCAACACCTGCCATTACTCTGCCACGGTCATGGTCGTGATTCTGCATAAATGGGCTGATTCGAAATAATGGTTTTGTCGCACACCACATACACCTGTGCTTTCAAGCCAGGATGTCTGACGAGTCACAAGTGGCTCCGCACTCCAGAATATAAGGTATAAAATGAAACTGAAATGAGACTGGTGAAATGAAAACTAATGAGAATGATGCTGTGGTCATAGGTGGCATGATGATGATTGATGATGACTTCCCACCCATGGGTGACCAATCGGGCCTTCTGCCCGGCCCTGTTCAGGCTGCTCAGCCATCAAGACATGGCCCGGCATTCCCAGATCTTGGTGCAGCTGCAGCACTATCTGGCAGTGAACCTGCGCTGCCCACACAGCCCCGCCAAAGGAGGTATGCTAGCATCTCAAGCTTCTTTAGCCAAGACTCGTCCCGCACATACCTAGCTCATCATGAGCTGGGAAGCGATTTTATTATCATTACCATCCTTATCATTATTGTTATTGTTATTATCAATAATTGTTTATCATTATTATTAGAATTCAAGCTTCTTTGACAGCAGTGCTGTTCCTGAGGAACCTTGATGCATCCAGTCATCGTGCAATGCACCAGCAGCTCGGACACGCTGATAGTTTTGCTAAGTGGACAGATGCTGCCTAAATGCTGGCAATTGCTAGTGGATGGGTAGAACAACAGCAGTTGTTGGTCTATAGGCCAGAGTCTGATCACAACTTTGCTGATGTATCATGCACGAGTGACTATCCACTTAGCAGCGTCAAGCTAGTGCTTCTAAGTCATCGTCAAGACAAGTGAGAACACTGCCCATTTGTATCAAGGAGAGGTTTTTCTGAAGATGATGGCGTGCATCATCAGGATAGTTCAGGAAGGGCAGCAGCAGCAACTGCTTTCATCTTGAGGCAAAATCATTTGCCTGACCAAAACTCCTCGCTTTTGTCCCAGCTTTTGCCTGGTCTACTTTTGCACTTTCATTTAGGGCGCTTTCTCTGTTTGAGTATACCCCCAAAAAGTTGCCTGGTCTATACTTGCAGGGAAGCAAGGCCACTTGTGAAGGTGACAGTCAAGTGCCCATGCGGCCGCAAATCCAGTCATCAGGTGGTGCAGGAAGGGCAGCGCGCCGCAGCCCTGCGCTGTGACGCTGCCTGTGTGCAAGCTGGTAGGCAGCAACAGCTGGCAGGAGCCTTTGGTGTCGAGGACCCTGCACACCATGTCTCCTCCTTTGACAGGAACAGGTCAGCAAGCATTCCTGCAGTTGCTGCTGTGTCTGTTGGACTGTGAATCCAAACAATGAGGCCTCAAAAAGACAGCAGGTCGCTTATGCTGTCAATCAGAACCTTCTTGCACTGACATGAACTATGGGCTGTGCAGCAACAAGTGTGATGTGCATGCTTGGTGCTCAGACACACAGTTGTAGCAGCAGCAGCAGCAGAAAGGATATCCTGTCTCCTGTATGGATTGTACTTGTCTGTAGCATGTCTTGAATGCATGTTGATGTGCATCTGGTCCTGGATGTGCAAAGTCTCGCTGCATGATCAGGGCACTCAGAACTATGACAACGCTACCATTGCTGAAGTCAGTCAAAGTGACAGCCAGCGTAAACTTTTCTCAGTACAATCTTCACACAAGCAATCTGCAGCAGGACTTCAGCATACAGCTCTTCCTCGAGGGAGCCGAGTACACAGCTAGCCCATATCTTATTGCAGTGCAACTTTTTCATTGATAGCAACTGCTGCAGGATTCCAACATATAGCTCTTCCTCACGGGAGCCAAATTCACAGCTAGCCCACATCTTGTTGCAGTGCAATATTTCATTGATAGTAATCGCTGCAGGACTCCAACATATAGCTCTTCCTCAAGGGAGCCAAATACACAGCTAGCCCACATCTTGTTGCAGTGCAACCGTTCATTGATAGCAATTGCTACAGGACTCCAACATACAGCTCCTTGCTGCTGACCCATGCCTGGTCCAACAAGGAGTGGGTCCAGGGCATAGAGCGCCAGTTGGCAAGCTTCCTTTCAGCCAAGGGCAGCAAACGGCACAGCCTGCCAGCAATGCCCCGCCACCAAAGGGAGGTAGTGCATGCCCTTGCTGAGCAGTATGGCATGGCCAGCTCTAGCTATAAACCCGAGCCTCAGCGCTATGTGGAGCTGTTCAAGCTTCCTGCCTCCTCTGTACCCAACAAGTGAGACTTGTTGCCTAGGGCAACCTGTTGCACCTTTGCATGCTTGCCTGCTTGTGTCCCATTTATCATCTCAATCACCTCTGAGATCCTGGGCAAGTACTTTCTGTAGTACGACTCATGCTGGAGGCCCAAGCTGCTGCGCTACGGGTCGCATGTGCAATGTAAGTGCTGACACAACAAGGTCCAAGCAGCTTGTTGAATGTAGGCTTGGTATGGCTTGCTTCCAAGAAACACCAACTTTTGCAAGTTTTTTGCACTGACGCCCTCAGAATTTGTGAAGCTGTGGTGGGGTGTGCAGGCTGCTGTCAGAAGTAGTGAGGTGGAATTTTGTCCAAAAACATCATATTCTTGCAAGGTTTTTGCACTGATTTCCTCACGTTTTGTAAAACCTGCGGTGGGGTGTGCAGGCTGCTGTCAGAAGCAGTGAGGAGGATGACGCATGAGGACATCATCTCCCTGGCCAGGGCAGAGCACGGTCACCCCATGAAGCTCATAGACCTGGCTCAGGTCTGCTTTCTTCTTCACACACACATCTGCATCCCATGAAGCTCATAAACCTGGCCCAGGTCTGGTCTCTTCTTCACACACATCTGCAATCCCATGTGTTCATGGACTTTCTGTGTGTCTCTAATATGCCAGTGTCAGTACAGGTGTGCTTTGATGGGGCGCCTGGCTGATACCTAGACTTGTCTATGTGTCATCTGTTGACAGGCCTTCTGTGCATTTCTGTCTCCCAGCATCACTGCAGCTGTGCTTTGATGGGGCGTCTGGCTGATGCCTAGACATTTCTGTGCAGTACCGTCCTCCTTCGGTCAGCTGTCATCCTTGCTTTCGACTGGTTGGATGTGGTTCTATGGGCATTTGGTCACTGTCCTCCTTTTGCTTCGCTTGCTTACACCATTTTGGGGCTGTTTGTGCTCCCTTCTGATCTTTCGCTGCAGACCCTGGACCTCTCGGTTGTCGCCATAGAGAGCACTTGCTTGCTATGTCCATTTGCCTGATCGATCATTTGATGCTGGAACCTGTATGCTGTACAGGTGGTTCTGATGCTAAAAGAGCGTTTTGGACTGTTGTGTTGGGGCTTCAATCACATTTGGTGCAGATCAAACGTTGCATTTGGTCTGCAGTGTTTGTCACCCCATCGTTTGCGTTCTGCAGGATGTGGATGTGGAGTGGTTTCTGAAGCAGTGGGATGGGCAGTACAACATTGAGTGGCAGTCGCGCTCTGAGGTGATTGTGCGCTTCACAACTCCCCAGGCTCTCAAGGAAGCCCTCACCGCCCTTGGGGGAGGCATCAGGGGGGTCTTCAGGGTTGACAGGGGGTGAGCACTGCAGCCATGCCTCTCAGTCTGGTCAGTGTATTAAAACAGTGTGCAACATGAAAGTATTGATGATTGGTTTAGCCATTGTTGCTAGCTTGACAGGTGCTGCTGGCGCCAGCCTGGTCATTGTCTCACATGCACTGTTTGTGGGCTTTCCACCAAGGGTTGCTCCAGTCCAAAAGTTAAGGTACAAAGTGCATATGTATGTCTCTGTGCATATGTCTGTCTGTGAGTCTGTTCAGTCTTTCTTGATGCTCACTCAGTCTCTTCCCCACCCGTGCTGCAGCTTGCGCTTCCTGCGTGTGCCATCATGCGCATAATGCAATATCCAGCAGTAGCTGTAAATTGTCGCGATCCAGATTGCGCTTGGCTGTGTCTTGTACTATCATTGTGCATCTGGCCTATGTTGGGGCTGACAAGCTGACCCTGTGGTCCCCAGGTGGGGCCCATCAGGGCTTGCTCCCCAGGCCGCCCCTGCCAGCTCCACCCCTGCCGCTGCTGCATCCTCCTCACGTCACCCTTCCTCCTCTTCACAAGCACCCGAGTCCAGTGACTGGCAGACAGTGAAGACATCAAGTACAAAACCCAAGGGCAGAAGGCCAGGACCCAGTCAGGCAAATGCCCCTGCTCCAGCGTATGCCTCAGCTAGCCCTCTGGACTTCCAAGAGCCCTGGAGGGATGATGCAGGATCATCTGATGATCATTCAGCTGAGTCTGTAAACCAGCGGCGGCCACCCAAGCAGCGTCCTGTTGTGATGCCTGTTGTGACAGAGGAGCTACCAGAAGACTGGGAGGAAGCTGCTTCAGCAGCTGACGCTGCTGATGAAGGCGCTGAAGCAGCAACTGAAGCTGCTGTTGTGACTAAAGCTGTAGATCATGCTGAACCCATGGCAGCTGCACAATCTGATGAAGCCAAAGCTTCAGCTGCACCAACAGGTGCCTCTGGACTGCAACCTGTATCTACATTAGAGGCCAATGTATCCAGCAAGCAGCAGCATGGAGTAGCTGCCCCAGCAGCTGATGACGCAGGGGCAGCTGATGATGCTGGGGCAGCTGCTGAGCAGGCAGAGCCAGGTTCTGATGCAGCTGCTGGTGAAGCAGGTCTTAAGTCATCAGCTGGAGGAGCCGCAGAGCATGATGATCAAGCAGCTGAAGGAACGCAAGGCAGTGTACCATCTGGTGAAGGAGACACAGTTGCTGCTGCTGATGACAAAGATGAAGCTGCTGCTGGTGGTGGTGACAAGGACGAAGCTGATGTTGGTGCTGGGGTACAGCCACCTCATGTGCCAAGCACAGCAGAAGCAACTGTTTCTGTGCAAGTGGAAGCAGCACAGCCTGGAAGCATATCTGCTAGTCAGCAAGGTCACAAGGAAGACCCAGCTGGAGGCCATGAGTCAGATGACTACTTGCCTGAATCTGGTTTTGGCAATGGCGTAGCAAGCACAGATCAAGAGGGAATGGGTCAGGGTGAACAGCGAGCTGTTGCCTTGGATGAAGTGATGGATGGTGAGCCTGTTGGTTCAGCCATTCACTCTGATGCAGGCAGCTCCCCGCATGCTGTAGGTGAAGAGATTTTGCGGATGCAAGATAGCATAGACAACACTGTACAAATAGGGTCCGATCATTGAACACTGCATATTTCATCAGCTGGAAATATTGCTTGGTAGTTTGAATGTATATCATGTTGCACCACCAAGTCTGGGCTGTAAGGCTTATTATCAAGAACAATTATGCTGTGCTGCTGAACTGCTACTGCACTTGCTGGGCATTAAGACTAGCTCAGGTGGTCCTTGGAAAGACTGGATACCACTGTGTTATTTGCTTGCTCATTCCCTTCTGTCTGTGCCCTGCAACTTTTGCGCATGCATGTGCATTGCAGGTCACCTCACAGCAAGCAAGACAGCTCGTCATCATTGCAGGATAGTTTATCATCACTGTAACAGGTCCATTGTGTCATCGTTGCATATGTATGGGATTCCTCCAGCTTGCATGATGCGGTAGAAACTGGAACGAATAAGTGTGCAGGCAAGGTGCAGCTTGTAACATTGAGCACATACTCAAGACTGCTCATAAGCATCACTAATGTCACCAACTGCATGTGCCTTCTGGAAAGCTGACAGGACATCTGGTTGCTTAAGAGCACCAATGATGTCAATCAGAGTTACTGCAGATGCCTGCTGGAAAATATGAATACGGCAGCCACTGATTTTGCCATGATCATTGGCATGCATATACGTGTAGTCAATGGACATGACTTGTCTAGACTGAAAATTCAGGTGCACTAAATTTCAAGTCTGTCATAGAGTTTATAGGCAATTGTACACTATATGCTCATTGTTGGCCAGGGCTGTTCAGACACAGCTGGGTCGCCAAATTTACAAAATGTGTTGCTAACATGCATCATTCATCTGCCTGAGCTGTAGGTGTGCTGATGTTGGTCAGAACAAGGTCCTGGTCACAGTCCTAGTACGTACATTTGCTGTGCTGCCTGCTCAATTTTGAGATCCTCAAGCTGTTCCTTGAGAGCAGTGCGCAATTGCATGCGCTGCTGAACTGATAGAGCCTTGTGGTCAGCAGTGACATGCAACACATCACATACAGGGATGCCAGGATGTGAGTCGCTGCCTGACTCTGATGCATCATCCTGCAAGAACAGCAGGGCGACAGCCATATTGAATGAGTCAGACTTTGGCGGTTGTTCCAATGCTTCAGCAGTACAGTCTGCATTGAGACCTGTTCAGTACGCACCTCAGTGTCTGACGTTTGCTCCGGGTCTGACAAAGACTCAGTGTCAGCGCTGCCGTCCTCGTCACTGCTATCATCAACAGCGTTTTCATCTGTGACCAAGGCACAACATAGGCTTTGTGCAGTCACACAAGCTGCACTGATCACTGACATAAACAACTCCAAAGTGCCTTTGCTGACTGTGTCACCTAAAGAAACTCTCTCTGCAAGCGTCTTCTGCAACTCTTGAACAATAATGTCATTAGGCTTGGACTTCAGTACTGTAAGCAGAGAACCTGTTGATAACATATGGCGCGTCGCTGAAAGCAGGTGTCAGTGTGCACACATACTTTGATCTGCTATTGACAGAGCGTCCTCATACTGTTGAGCCTTGATGCTTGAGACCATAGCCTGCTGCATCTGCAAAACGCCGGACGTGGGTGATGTTGCCCACTGCAGGCATACGACACAAGAAACGGTTGTTTACCTCCTGAGTCAATGCTGAGGGCTAGCAAGGAACAGCCACCCTGAATCCTCGCAGCTATTCAAAGCGAGGATCCTTGATGTAGAACTGGGTTGCGCGCAATGCACGACAGGGAGCAAGTTTGAAACGCTTACTTGTACCGTACGCCGTCTCAGGAGATCTGACTATGCAGCGTTATGCTCGCGCGCGGTCCCTTGTTGAGTGTATCTTGCCAACAAAACTCACAGCAAATATCACAGAAAAAAGTTGCCCGTGCTTTGAGCTGTTGTTATCGTGGTTGACTCTGCGTAAACCAGGATCAATATGACAAGCATCACGCAAGCAACGGCCTACAGCCGTGCGTGCCCCACACAGTTGCCCAGGCGACCGCTCACTGGTCTACGATGCACCTGCCAAATGAGTGGATCGACCGGGCGATCGCATGAGCCCCAGGTCTCTCGCAGAGCTGCACTTGCCTGCTTATCTGCATTCTGTGTGCTTCAGACAGCAGGTGAGTCAGCAAATACTGAGCGCTGGGTCACATTGTAGCTTAGCTTTCCGCGTACTTGCTGGTTACGCAATGCTTTTGTCGCCTCAGACACAACGCATGCCTTCGGAATAGACACTTTGCAGTCTATCTTTCCTGACAGAGACCCAAAAGCAGCAGCTAGTGCTGTGGGGTCAGTCAGCAGAAAGAAGCTTCAAGATGCAGAGGATGCATTCCAAAGCTCCGATCTGCTCAAGAAACTCAAAGAGCAGACAAGTACAAACAGCAAAAGGTGAATGCTGTGCTTGCTTGCAGCTAGTATGCATGCATACAGGCATATGTTTTGAGGCAGCACAAAGCATAGTCAACAAATGGCATGTATATCAGCAGCACATACACTGCCTGTGCATCAGCCCTTGAAGATAACAATATCTGCCAAATCACACTCCTGTACAGCAACGTGACAAGCAGAATTGTGTTGACAGGAACAAGATAGATCTGCAGAACAAGTATTGTTATAGGCAAGCTGAGATGGGCATCGGAGACTGTGGTGGTTTACAGGTGACTCAAATACCTTAGTGTGCTTAAGCTTGACTCAATGAGTAGATGCGTGATACTGATGTACATGCTGCCTCCTTGTGTTATGTCCAGATTGCTCTTTTTGCAATGGACTCATGAGATGTCAGCTGCATGGGTTCCAACTGTGGCATGTATATTAATGATATTCTTCACAGCTTGGCTTGCTGGTATAAAGCGCCTGCATATTTGACAGATATCAATATTACTGCTGGCATGCTTTCAGATCACAGTCTCCATGACTCTCAGTGTAGGCTCAGTGTGCATGCAAGTTAACGACAGAGTTTTTGCTGACTTGAATGTTTAAAAAAGTTTATTGCATGCAGCTCATCCCTGGGATGACCAAGAGTGGCAAGCAAAAGACCCCCAACTGGTTAAACAAAGTGCTAGGTGTGAAGGAGGAAGACATACCCAAAGATGTGTCTAGACCTTTAGGCTTCCCGGACATCAATGGCAACCCTACTCAGTGATACGCCGTGCGACTGGAATGTGTTTTGCAACTCTTTCCCTGTCAGGGCCGGAGAGATAGTCTCTGACAAAGCAACTCAACAGCAAACACGGCGCTGACTGCTTTGCAATGGCTCAGGCAAAGGGCATAGCCACATTGATTATACCTTGCGGTGTCTTGTCCTGGTTTTGTTTCCCTTTCCTGTCATAGTGCAAGACACAGTGGCAACCACACTTTGATTGCTGGAGTGGTCAGTGTATGCCTGGGTCGCACAGGAGTCCATCACCATGTCATATCGCCATGTGGATTGTAATCAACACGCAGGCTCGTGTCGGGTAAGTCAGTGTTCAAGGTGACGTGGAAGCTGGCTTTGTGATGTGACAGTAGTGCTGGCCATGGAACTGATGAGTCATGCTCACACGTTTCCTTGATAGATTGGATGTCAGATACATGTCCCCAAGGATACACATTTGCAGAGCCCGGTGAAATGCCTGGATTATAGGTGTTGCTCACACGCTTAGACGGCTAGCAGACTACTCGGCAGCCAGTTCAGCATGCAACAGCACATTGCTCATAACTGACGCACGGTGCGGTAGTCGTCACAGCATGCCACCGCACTTTGTGCTGCCTCGACTATTCACATTATCAATGAATACTGATGTCCTTTGCAGGGCTGTATATCATTAAGCACTTGCACTGGCATTTTGCAGGATTGGCGTGTGAAGCAAAGTAAGAAGCGTGTGAGCTTGTGAGCACACCACACATTGCATTATGTGCATATGTGCATGCATATACAGCCATGGCCATGTATTACTACTCAATGACCCAGCGTCCTGACTGTCCTGTATGGTGCTGCACAAAAGCATAAGATTGGCATGTGAGTACACATTCAGTCGCACCGGAGCATGTCAAATTTTTCAAAAAGAGTATCCATATTCACGGACTAGAGGTGGATCCTCTCGGGGATTAACCGGATCGAACGATTGACCTCCAGATCTTCAGTCTGGCGCTCTCCCAACTGAGCTAAATCCCCTGGCGATTGACACCAGGGTTGATGATGTTTAGTTTGAATTAGGGTTATATAATTATCAACAGAATTCAAATTTCAAAACTGTCATGCGAGTTACGTTCAACCTCTCGACCTCCTTCATCACAGCATCCCAACTAGCCAAGTCCTCTGGCGACTGTACGTGATTGACACAATCTGGGAACCATACGCTCGCTAAGCAGAATTGCTCTGAGTTGTTGGCCTTAAGGTTCAACGCAGGTTGGTGATGCAGATCGTTTTTACAGCGTCAGCCTGTGCAGACTTACGACCACCTTTCTGTCAGAACCAGCAGTGTTTGCGACCAGAGGTCAAGGTCAGTTGTGATCAGTGATCCTGGGATTCATTTTCGAAAGTGTGCAACCAGCTAGAAGGCATGGAGTCATCTCAGTCACGCTTATTAGACACGCAGTACATACTCGAGTACGAGCCAAGCCCTGCGATGGTTGGTGAGTTTTCTTCGCACCAACTTTGCATACTCAGCTGGGTTGTGACTGATCCAGATCTGTGATGGTGTGACACAGACAAAGATGCTCTTTGCAAGCCATTGCAAACGCAAGACGACTATTGCAAGTCAGTCGTTGGTCAAGGCGGGCTGTCTAAGCCAAAAGTACGGGCTGTGGCAGCGAAAACTGCAATCAGCCAGCCCTTTCATGCGCCCAGACAGCAGCTGCAGGCACATGGCATAACTCCTGCCTTACAGCTGACGGTAAAAGGAGCGCTGCGCAGTCCATTGCTCCCTGCCGGTTCTCACCAATGTACTGGTCGTGTTTCAGCCCCTGTCCCAAAGCAGAAAGCTGTATACTCTGTGTCACATGCTTCTGCACCTGAAAGCACAGCTATAGACCAGCTTGTGCTGCAACACTCAGCCTGGCAGAGCAAGGGTTCATATGAGCGGCTGTCAGACAGTGAGTCGGCAGCAGATCCAGCTCATGAGCATCACATACAGCAATCTCAAAGGGCTTGTTCTGAAAGCCAACAGAGTCGTGGACATGCAGTCTGCCATCAGCCCAAATCAGCTGCTGTTTGGCAGGGTTGCAGTTCAGGCAAGCTGCTGGACAATGATAGATTGCTTGCTGGTGGTGCAGCTGTCCAGGCACCCAATCTACATCTTCATACTCAACATGAGCAGCAGCAGGAACCTCTTACCTTGCAGTACCAGCCTGGCAGATGCGATCAGCTCGCTGCTGCTGACAGATTAGAACGTAAACGAACAACAGGCTCCATAGGGTCAAACAGCAATGGGTCACAAAAACGAGGCAGATGGCGCAATAAGAATTACAGACAAGATGGTGTGCTTGATTTGTGGTCCAGAGCAGGGCTGCCATTGCATGCCATGCAACAGAAGAATTCTTGACATCGGAAGGCTGATCGACTCAGAACAAAAGTGTGCTTTATGCTAGCAATGTAGTACACCCCATACTACGCCCCCCTATTAGCAAACATAAAAGCAGTGCATGCTTGCTCATGCACTGCACCACTTTGCCTAAGCATCTGGCAAGGTACCCTATGCTATACATTAGACTATACTCTATCTCAGGCTGTCAAGACCGGTTTGTACCTGTTGTAAATAGTTAAGAACATAATTAGGCTAATTCCCAACAAAGGCAGCACAAATACATTGCATCACAGACGCATATGATGCTTCCAGCAGCACACACAAAGTCATGCTGCATTGAAGGAAAAACGTGTCAGCACAAGAGGACTTGCATCCGGTCATACCAATGTTACCAAAGCTAGGGACTATAGCCTCTGGTAAGCAAGATTGCCAAGCAAGACATGCTCTTCTCTGCAGCCTTCATCAACACAACTTAATGTAAGTGAAGGCCGCGGCTGTGCACAACAAGGTGCTGGCAAGTCCGCATGTATGGGGCTTGCAGAGACTGAAGAGCAGTGCCCAGGCAAGCTGTATGACTGCACGGAAGCCTTCATGGATTGAAATGCTGCAATGACTCAGGTCAGGTTGTGGACATCGGCAGCTGAAAGACGTCCAACAAGTTGATCTCTGTTTGGTACTGGCAAGATGCATGGCCTTGGGATACCAAAGTGGCTTTGCCTGCGTTCAGCTGGTAGTCATGCAACTGCATCCGCCCTGCCAGCTCAGCTGGATACACCTGCATCACCTGCAGCAGACCAACAAAGCCTTGTCTGACTGTACATTTTGATTGTTGATATGACGCTGCTAAAAGCTGTCCATAACAAGAATGGTCCAAGCACATGATGTAGACAGCAGCGCACACGCTGTTGCGGTTTTCAAGTAATGTTCATGCTTGCTCAAACAGGACAAGTAAGCTGGCAGCGCTGAGGGCCTGTGTGTGCTGTTGGGTGAAAAGTAGAAGCAAGACAACACAACCATGAGATGCAGCATGTAGCACAAGAGGTGTTGCAACAAGCAGACACAACTGTCAGTGACAATCCCTGCAGAGCAGGGGCACTTGCCTTGCAGGTGCCAGCAATGCCCTTGAACTTGAAGCGGCCCAGGCTCCACACCTCTATGGGCACCTTTCTCACAGGGAAGGCTTTTCCAGCTGCAAAGGCCTCATTCCACACCAGACTTGCTCGGCGTCTGCCACCTGTGTGACAGACAGTAACAGAGACTCAAGTCGTTTGCCTCATTGATGCTCCAGCACGTCTTTGGAATGCTGTCTTGCGACACATTATGGCAGGGACAGCTGATCAGTCAAAATGCAGCTGCAGTGGCAGAATCCGCTCTGGATCTGTTATGAAGTAAAGTGATATGATCCGTTGTTGATTGTGAAAGCAGGCCTTATTCTAGACCAACTCAGTGTCTTCCCGCAACAGCATCCTTAAGGTGCTGCGTAGTAATGTTCCAATGCCATGTTCAGTGTTGGTCCAGGTAGAAACAATCTGCCAGCACGCAAAGGCTTGTCATGAACGCCCAAGGATCACCTTGAACAATACTGTCAGTGGTTGATCAATTGATCTGTGCATATGCCTCTTGCAAGTGCTCATCACACATTCTGAATTTGAGTCTTCCATGCACAGCAATCACACGTGTGCACACTGATTGATTCATGAGCTTCACCTAAGAGCACAAGAAGCTGTCCATCAGGATTGCAGTGATGTTTGGTGAGGGTGGTCGTTGACAATGACTGTGTTTGGATGTTCATAGTGCTTCAGCCACGTGCCCGAACCATGCAAAGGGAGCATGGATGACATTCATCAGCCAAGCTTGTGTTAAGACATCATCTAAGTCTGTATGCACCCTGGGTTGACATGCCAGCTGCCCTGCTTGCTGATTATGTGACAATCATCAAAGTAAACATTGCACTATAGGCTAAGCATGGTGTGTCACTGACCTGCTGTGACGGTGACCAAGGCTGGCTGCACTTTGCTGCTGAGCTTGGCCGGCACCACTGACCGGAAGCTCTTCTTAGCACCCATTTCTTTCCTGGCAGCTTCGCTGCTGAGGCGGTTCGAAGGTGACTGTGAAGCGATCAGCTCCAGCTGCTTCTGAGTTCCTGGCGCAGAAGCGTCGGTCGGCCTGGATACTCGATACTGCAGCATGTGGCAATTATTGACAGCCATCTGGATGCTGGCGGCATGCGGCGGTTGATTTGCCGGAGTGTTCTGCAGCTCAGCAGGCAGAAAAGTCGCGGCCGATGAGGCCAAGCTTTCAGCTGATGTTGCGTCTGGGCGACTGTCGTCGGCACCATCGTCGCCTCTCGGTGACGACATCTCCTCCACGGAGTCCAGTGCGTCTGCATGTGGCGGGCGAGGTGGGTCCAATGAAGGATTCCACACCGCAACACCTCCAAGCTCCCTTCCGCTCTGAGTCTTGCGAAGCCTCAACGGTGGAGGAGCGTGCAATCTCGGACGCTTCAGACCTGCAATGCAGCTCTCATGTTAAAAAGTTGTGCATGCACAACTGTAATGAAAAGGTCAATTCTGGGATGGTTGCAATGGTGCATCTGTGCATTGTGAGGCCACAGATAGCAACATAGCAGACCCTGACACTCTACGGTAGACATAGGACCGCATGACTGAGTTGTGGCTGGTGACGCAATCACTGTGCATATGTCAAACAATAGCGCTCACCATTGTCACTAAACTGTGTGGTGTGACTACGCACGAACTTGGGTTTGGCGGCCCCAGTTGCAGTCAACCCATTCAAGCCCCCTTGGTTGAACTCTGCATCTGCTTGCATTGCCGCTGTGCTGTCAGCCTCAGTCAGAGAACCTTGCCAGTGCCTAACCACATGTTGCATGAATGTCTCCTCAACCTGGATACACATGATCACCTTTCCTGATGCAGGTATAAATACTGATAATGATAATGATAGTGATAATAATAATTATAAAACGCTTTACAGCTCATGATGAGCTAGGTACGTGCGGGACAAGTCTTGTCTTTCCAAAGCAGTCTGTCTTAGTCAGGTATACATGCCATGAGATCCTGCACTGTTGTTCTTGCTCACTATCCTTGCCTGTTCTTGGTTGAGCATTGTTCTTTGCATTGCTGATAACCTGATCATGACTAAAGGATCAACTCTCCAGCTTGTTATGAACCATGACTGCAGCAGTTTCGATATTCTTGACCATCACATGCATGGCATGTGCTGTTTAGTGTGGCATGCACCAAAGTGCCACATGTGTACTGTACAGCATGCACTTCTACTGAGTGCTGCCATGCATTGGGACAGTGACTCCCAGTTTGGATAGAGTGGCATACTGTCAACAAAACCCCATGTTTCCATGCAAATCACATGAGGTCAGTGCTGTCAGCCTACCAGTACTTGACCCCCCTTGGCAGCACACAGCAGTCGGGCAGCCCTGTTGACTGCCGGTCCAAAATAATCTGCTCTGCCAGTTGAAGTGTGTGGGCAGATCTTGGCCATGTGCCCAGGAAAGATCCCAACCTGTGCCAACAAAAGAAACTTGACCAATGCAATTATGCCTGTCAACCCAGGAGACATTCCTGGAGAGCCACCAGCTACAGATGCATTTACAATTGCGCCTGAAGTCGTTTGATCCTAAAAGAAAACTGATTGGCATCACCATGAGGCTTTTGTCGGTTGAAGTTGCTGCGTCGATACGCATACAGCACAATTTCGCAGAGCAAGAGTGAGCCTGCACTGGTAAGCAAGAAAAGCATGATGAACACCATGCACATAGCCTGAGTCACATGCATGGCTCAGCCAAAAAGGTCTGGTTTTCCAGGAGTCATCATAATGAGCACAACCATGACCATATGTAACAATAAGCTGTCTTTGACAGATCTGCACATTTGCCTACCCTCAGGAATCTGTCCGTTGCAGAATTGCATGCAATCTGTATTGATGTTTGCAGCCAGATGCAACTTTACCTTGGCGGACAGCCCCTTCATGAGAGTGTGCCCATTCTCGTCCTTTACCTCAGCAGTCAGTTCATACAGCTCCAGCAGCGGACTCCACCCAACCCTGAATCAGCAACATTAAGGAGTCAAATCAACCAACAGCACTCGACATTAGCTTGTGCAGATTGAATGAAGCATTGACTGAGCTGTGTCAGTGCTCCATGATGATGTCATATGCATGCAGGCATGCCTTACTTGTCATCTCAAAAAATTACATCATCATCATGTCATGTCATATGAAACCCTACCACATGATATCACATCATAACATATTCCATTGCAACACGCCATAACGCTCATTGCATTCCATATTATGCACCATAACATGTGTGTTGGTATCACACCATCTTGTTGCATGTCATGTCACAGCATTTGATGCAATTGCCTGACAGCAGGGCCCATGCACTGTGAAACGTTGCCAAGGCTTACTTGAGCATGGCAAGCTGCAGAGTGATGGCCCACTCCACGGCAGCCCAGGGCTTGTCAAAAGCTATCATGAACAGCCCATCCTGCAGCAACGCACAGAATATGAACTTCCGTTGAGCTGCACACAAAGAAAAGAAAAATTTGCGCTGTTCAGCGATCATGACGGGCGCCTCCTGAGGCGGCAGTCCAGAGCTAGCTGCACACAACCCAAAGGAATCTTGCAAGCCTTACATGTCATGAGGGCAACGGGCAATGTCATGCTGAAGTGCTTCATGAAACTTAGCAATGGTTGCATAAGCGCAATGCATCATGTACTGTTTGGGCTGCTGCACAAGCTGTGTAGAGAAATTGAGCATTGCAAGATGCTGTTTTTGTGTGTCTGTGTCCTGCAGAAGTCCTGTACCTTTTCTTGGCACTCATAGCCATCACATAGCAACAGGGTGGTCCGCACACAAGATTGGAATTGCAGCATTGCCTCCTGAGCACTAGCAGCATCTAACGCAAACAATGCCTGCAAACAAAGCAAGACAAAGATGAGTTGCTGCGTCGCATAGCTCTACAGCTCAAGACAAGCAACAGCGCAACAGCCATTTGCTACATGCTTCTGCTTGCATCCTGCAAAAAGGGTCAGCCACATGAAGACCAACGCCAACTTGCAGTTGTTTATGCGACGCAGTCCCACCAAAGGCAGTCTGGTAGGTGATTGACAAGACAGTCGTCAGCAAGAGCAAGATGTACTGTACATTGCTGCACGATCATTGCTGCATGGCACTTGCAGAGACAATAAAAAACATCAGGTATGCAGGCTGAAAAAAGAAAAGAAGAGAAATAATGATGCTGCAAAGGGATAAGGTGTAGACAAACAGCAGGTGATCCTGAGGTGGGCCAAGCTTCCTTCACAGGTTCACCTTGTAGTCAGCAGGCCCACAGAAGACCATGGTGACGTAGGGCTTGGCCCCAGGGGCCAGATCTGCATCCCTGCCCTCTATGAAGGTGGCTGCTTGTGCCCCAGGAGCATCAAAGAAGGTATGGGAGATCTGCACACGCTCACACGTGATGTGCATTTGCTGTGGAAGCAGCAGCAAGAAAAGTGTGCAAGGGGAGGACTGAGCCACAGTGCAAGTGTGGGCTGGTGTGGCTGCACTGGTCGAGCAGTCAACACTGACAGCAGATGGGACATTGTGCTTGACTGTGCACAAGGCCACATGATGCTGCCAAAGCACAGTGTTGATTGACTGCAGACTGTTGCTGACTGCAGGAGACCTTTCAGCTGTCAGCAGCATCAGGCAGATGCACAAATCTGAGTTTCCAGCAGCTTGGCTGCAATGCATGATGTGACTGAGGTGTTGCCTGGTCCCACATCACAGATCCTCATGCGTTTCAGACATCAACTCAGGTAATCAGCAACAATGGACATGTGGCCAACAGTCATCAGGTGCATGCAAAGCAGGTCAGCTGCACCCAGACAGGCTTGTTCTGAGCATCACAGAGGTAAGGGATCAACCTGAACCTGTGCACATCAGACTAACCCTAAACATTGTTCCAAACAGTCCTAGAGACAGTTCCAGCTCAGATAGTCAGCTGCCCACACCTTGTTGGTGCCGTCCAAGGGGGCAAACACAGTAGCCCGATCTGCCAGGCTGTGACTAAGGATCTGAAGCACATGGACTCCTCCTGTCACTGACAACCCCGGCGCAGGCATCCCTAGGGTTTTCACGAACTCCACAAGGTTGAAGGCTCCCATGTCCACCACCATGCAGGAGGCTGGCTGGTTGACAGGAGCAGAGCTACGAACCATGCTGTCCACGTCTGTCTGTGAGGGTGCCCATCGTCCTGGAATATATACAAATAGATATAAATACATAAATATATATATAAATAAAAATGTATATAAATATAGTATGCGCACAGTATGGGCGCAGCACCTCCTTACCCTTGGGTGATGGTTACACACATGCAGTATGGTTATGGCTATGGTCCACCTTGGGTTTTCATCACATGCAGTATGGGTGCAGCAGTTGTCGCCCTTGGATGATGGTCACACACATGCAGTATGGTTTAACTGCGGTCCACCTCTGGGATTTCATCACGCACAGCATGGCTGCAACGGTTGACACTCTTGGGTGATGGTCACGCGCAACTGCAAAACAGTGTGGTTCTTTGCGTTGCCAGACACCGGTTGACTATATGGCGGTGAGGGATCTGCTGAGACACTTCCCATCAGACGCAGAAAGCCTGTCAGGGAGAGTCAAGCTGTTGAAAATCGAGCTGACAACAAGCACTGGCGCACTTGTGGTTTACTGACTGTGGAGTTATTGATAGCAATTCTGTAAACACCTGATGTACTTCTTGGCCCTTACTGTGGGACGTATTGGGCTATATCTTTGCATTCAAAGCAGCCAGTTTCAACACAGTGAGTGAGTCAAAACATGCTTGCAGATTACTTTCCAGAGGTCTCTATTTGACCCCAGAACACCTCGTTGGTTTCACAGCAAAGAGATCTGATGGCAATTTCGTGCTGCAAGGCAGCAGGTCGCCGTAGGTCTAGATTCTCTGACGTTTCTGTTGTACCATTGTTGTACCAGCAGACCAGATAGCATGCTCAGAACAGCCTGCTCTGAGAGAAACAAAACTTGCCCTGCACACATCTAGCTCATCATGAGCAGGAAAGCGTACACATTGTTTTGTAGGGTAGCAGGATGAGCACACTCACTTTGCCAGACTCTTGCAGACTGTCCTGCTGAGTGTCTGTCTCGCCTCCAGAAGCGCCCGAAAAGACTACTCCTATGATCCCCCCCATGCCTCAGGGCCTTCAAACCCCCTCCCTTCACCCCAGGCTGAAACCTGAACCAGCAGCGCACACTGTTATGTCAGGACTGGACACCAGAGCAAAGATCTGCTCCTGCGTAAGAAAAGCTGCAGAGCCAGTTTGCTTGTACAACACGGGAAACCCATCCCTTCAGCCCAGGCTGACACCTGAACCAGCAGCACACACTGTTATGTCAGGACTGTACATCAGAGCAAAGGTCTGCTCTTCTTTAAGAGAAGCTGCAGAGCCAGTTTGCTTGTACAACTGGGAGGCGCAGCTGCACCTGTGACTGTACTGATGCACGTGCCTTGGGCCTTTTTTGAGAAGCTATTCGTAGGGTAGTTGATGGGCTGGAATACAGTCAAAAGGCTGACTGTAGCTCTGGACTCAAACATGCAGCTGAGCCTGTGAGGAACCTTCCGCTGGACCTGCACATCATGCTCTGTACTGCGTTAAAAAAATGCAGCAGCAAACAGAACATTGGGGTCATGAACGGGAGAAGTGATGGGCGAAGGCCTAAAAGGCAGAAGTGATGGGCAAAGGCCTGAACGGCAGAAATGATAGGCAAAAGCCTGACAGGCAGAAGCCAATGGCAGCTGGCTGCAGCCACATGACGCGGCCCAGTTGATGACATTGTACCAACACAGTGGAATCAGCTGGCCACCGCAAGCCAAAGTGAAAGGCAAAGATAGAAGGCAGCAATACACTCAATGGGCTCACCCAAAGGCAGCCAGCTGCTCCTGCGTGAAGGAGCCCCATCGAGTGAGTCCATCTGCCAGATTGCCTCTGTTGCCCGGCTCATAGCCTTGGTTTGAGGGCTGGCGGGGGGTGGCAGGGGTGTCTGGGGCAAAACTTGTACTGTTAGTGGGGGATAGCAAGCCAGCAGTGGACCGCGCTGTGTCGGGCTCAGCTAGGGTCTCCACCGTCTGCCCCCCTGTGAGACCTGTAATGCAGCAGCACCAAACATGCATAATAATAATAATAATAATAATAATAATAATAATAATAATAAAACAGACAGCTGGTGGAGATGCTGGTGGAAACATGCATGTATGCACAGCAAAGCAACACGACAACAGGGATTGAACAAACGTGCCTATCACACCTTGTTGCTAAGCTACTTGCATGTGATGCAAGACAGCAGTGGATGCTTGTGGTGGGCAACAGGCCAGGGGCAAAGTTGGCTGCCAGCACGAGCTAGAGGAAAGCAATATTATTATTGTTACTGTTATTTATTATTATTCTCATTACTATGATCATTATTATACTTGTTGTGTTATCATTATCATTATTGTTATCATCATCATCATTATTATTATGATTATCATTATTATTATAACTATTATGAGCTAGAGCAGGGTCAGAGCAGACTCACCTGTCCAGGCTTCCTTAAGCTGGCTGCAAGGGCTGTGGCTCTTTGCCCTGCCGAGGGCAGATCTGCCTTGAGGGGGTGCGATGGGGGTCAGGGGGCCGATGGTGTGTAGGCGGCCATAGATGCGCTGATATGTGGACCCACTTATCAGCACCTGGCCGCCTACTGGGAAGCCTACGATGGCCTCTGTCAGGCTCATCAGCTCGCCATGGTACTCAATCTGACGAGTCACATGGTGCACCTGGAATGGCATCAGCTGGCACTTTTGAGTCTGTGTGCAGTGGACACATAACTACTCACAGAGGACCCTGCAGCAGCTGCTGTTAAACATCCTTTGCCTGTCAGGATGCTGCAATCATTGCTGAGAGCAGCACGCCACATCAGCTGGCAACAACATGTGACAGCAGCGTGCAGACGCCTGGAGTGCAGCGAGCAGCAGGGAGCATGACCCAACAAGTAGCTAGCATAGCTCCCCAGCATGCGTTCTGAACAAGTTTTTCACCAAGCATTGCTCACTCCAGATTTACACTGTCCAAGGGACATTATTCTGGAAGTAATCTCTCCATGTCCCAAAGAGCAGTTTTGACACAGTAGGCTGTGTGCTGGGTGAGAAAAGAACAAAAAAGGAAAAGAATAGACTGCGCCTTTCGGCGTCAATTTGATGAGAAGCCCAGTATTATACCGGGCTGCTCAGCATGTGCTGGGTGACCCATACCTGGATGGAGTCTGGCTTGCCAGTGTGGATGGCCATGCGCACTCTGAGGCCACAGAAGATTGCAGGTCCAGTGCTGTCAGCAGCCGACTGCTTAGTGCACTCAGGGTGGTCCAAAAGCTCAGCAGGCCAGGGCAGCAGCAGCAGGCGGTGCTGCACATTCAGGGCCCAGGCAATGGCGTCTATTGGGTCATGGAAAGCCATGGTGAAGGCATCACCCTCTGTTGCAACCTGCAGCGCGCACACAGGACTGGTTATACACTGCTGTCCTGTGTGAGGCATGATCTTGCACATGCCATGCACAGTGACATGTCAGCAAGCCATGAACAGCTGTGGACAGTGCTGCTACTGCAGCAACCAGGCAATGGTCAGTACTGGGTGGTGAGAGGTCAGAGATTGTGTTACAGCATCAGTGTTTGTTTGCAGTTTGCGCCAGATGCAAGGCGTGTCAGCTGTCCATCAGAGATGCAGGCTTGAGTTACTGGTCTCAAGCCAAGGGACAATGTTCCACTCTGCTCTGAAAGCATAGGCACAGGCACAGACACACACACACAGAAGCAATGTGGCTACAAAATGCTGGACCGGCGACTAAGTAATTGCATCAATGTTGTACCTCATAGCCACAGTGCTGGTAAAGAAGTTGCCGCAGCAGGTGGTCATGCATGGCCAAGGCACTGGTCATCACCACTTGGTTCCTACAGTGTGGGCATCAATACACTCTCGAATAGTCACATTGCAATGGTCTTACAGGGTGAATTGACTACAACAGGGTGAGCATGGTCGATGACTACAGCCTGGGAGCAGATGAGCAGCAGTGTTGCATTGTGTACTATTGCAGATGCTATGTGACTCCCAGGAATGCATTGCAAGGGGTTGACATATGCTGCGCGCTGCAAAGAGCGTGCAAATGCCACAAACTGAGCCGCCAGAAACAAGACCAAAGCAGGGGCTGCAATGCGTGCCAGCATATGATGAAAGCCCTGAGAGCGCATACCATTCCCAGAGACGTGAGGAGCCCTGCACATCTGTCATGACAATGCTGACCTCCTTGGACACCAGCCCTAGCTGCTCTGCCAAACCTTCCTTCAGAGTCCCTGGCGGCTGCCTATGTCAAAGCAGTTCGAACATCAGTCTCATGGCAATGAACGCCTGGAGTTTGGTCCCTTGCTGTCACTGCGCTTGACTGCTGTGAGCTACGCTCTGTACGCCCTGCAACTCTGTAGACTGCTGCTTGCAGTGTGTCTGAGGCTGTCCTAGTGAAGCGTTTCAGACTGTTGACACATACAGCACACACAGCAACGCCTGTGCTGTGATTGCCTTCTTGGAAGTTCAGTCTGCTTTCCTGTGCCCTTTAGCTGCTGCCAGTCACTCAGCATGCAGGATAGTGGGTTGACCACACGAAGCGCTGCAGCAAAAGATACTTAAGAGAGGTGGATGAGGATTAAGAGTGCTGGCTAAGTACACGTTGTAATTATCATTATTACTATTAGTGGTGGATGGTGCTACAGTGTTGTGAGTGACTTACATGTAGTGAGATGGCAACAGCCAAGTTGCCACTCAGTTTCAACATAGGCTCCTGTGCAGCCCAGTATGATACTTGGCTTCTCATTAAATTGACGCCAAAAGGTGTGGTCTTGTCTTTTCTTGTTTTTGACACTGGCTGAGGCAATGATGTCGTGAGTGACTTACATGAAATGAGATGGCAACAGCCAAGTTGTCAATCAGATTCAACCCTGGCTGAGGCAATGATGTTGTGAGTGACTTACACAGAATGAGATGGCAACAGCCAAGTTATCACTCAGATTCAACACTGGCTGAGGCAATGATGTTGTGAATGACTTATATGCAGTGAGATCTTAACAGCCAAGCTGTCACTCAGTGTCAACACTGGCTGAAACAATGATGTTGTGAGTGACTCACACACAATGAGATGGCAACAGCTAAGTTGCCACTCATTGGCAACAGTGGCTAAGGCAAAGGATAGATGCATCGCCAGGGCATGCTGATGATGGGCAGCCAGCAAGTCAAGCTTTGGACATGTTCCAGCAGCATTGCAAACAGGCACAGCAACAAGCCATCCCACACAGTTTGGGCAGAAGCACCATGACGACAGGCAGGGTGCGAGATGCATCAGAGCACTAGATTTGGAAGATTTACGACCTGAGATGTGGTATGCCCAAGGAGGAGTGCTGTACCTGCGCTTGTGCCACAGCTGTTTGTAATTCGCGACGTCACCAGCCAGGCGTCTCCAGTACAAGAACGCCAGAAGGGCGATAGCAAGGATACCCACACCTCCGATCAAGGTGGGCGCTAGGTACACAGCCAAGGGCACCGCCTGTTGCTGATTACTGGATGACACACATGTCATGCTCACAGTGCCTGCAAGGCAGGTCACACTCAGCCATACTCTCCCTCCAAGATGGTCGACCATTCGAAGTGCCTTGTGTGAGCAAGCTGTGGCTTATCAAGCTAGTACCTATCTGGAGAACTGCTCTGCTGAGAGATGTTGCTTCAGCAGATACCTCTTGAGCAGCCAACTGACATGTTGTTGACCAGTCTACCCAACACGGCCAATGCTGACACTAGTCAGAAATTGCAAGACATGGCTGTTGCTGCATGGCAGGCCCATGAGACGAGAATGTTTGCAGAAGCACAGTTCGCCATGATGAACAACGCATGTCTGCAGATGCATTCAGCAGCGCTATGATCAAGATGTCACACATGCTCCTCAGCATTGGACTGCACTGTTCATAACAACTTAATGCAACATGCGTGACGACCTAGAGCAACGTGTGTGGCAATCTGACGCAACATGCGTAAACACCAACTGCTCAATGTGCAGAAAGCTCACCATTACTGGCTATGGCATACACCCTTTCATCACTCAGGGTTGAGCAGTTGCAACCCACCCAGCTGTAAAAGCTGTCATCAACATTCACAGTTGCAACCAGCTGGCCAATGGATGGGCCCAGGATGCTGCCAGCTGTACCATCTGTTGGACAGCTGTAATTGCTTGTGTAGGTGGTCCCAACAAACCCAGTAAAATCGCCCAAGATACTTGCAAATAGAGATCCATACTCTGAAATGAGAGTAGTAATCTGCACCACATGTAAAGCACAGTCATTTTCCCAAAAGACACGTACGCCAGCATTGTTAGCTATAGCTCTTAAAAATGATCCAGGAGCTTGCAAATAAGCAATGTCCAGGTGCAGACCTGTTCATAGCAAAGTCAGGCTTAATCAAGTCACTATGAAACATTAGCTGCTGGCATTCTAAGGAAGCAAGTGCAAGCTGTGCAACCTGCACAGGAGACTGCATTGTCAAAGATCACCTGTTGCTCAATCTCAGGGTAGACTGCAGCAGGCCTATCGAAGGCAATGAATGGGCATTCCTGGCCTGTACTTGCAGCACTAGTTGCCGGACAGAACCGCAAGAAGTTGGGCAGGCAGTCAGTCTCATCTGCTGTATCAGCTACGCTGCCAGCCACTGCAACAGTCTGCAGTCACATGCAGACAATCAGGAGGACCTTCAGGCAAGGAAGCAGAGTTGAGATGCATTGGCAATTTGCAAAACGCCACATTCCAGGCAGTGGTGTTCGTTGCAGCTTGCATGAGTAGGACATTTTAGTCAGCTATACCTACAGTCAGCTACATCATGCCTGCAGGCAGCTGCGTGCAAACTGAGGGCATAAGTTGATGATTCTGTTTGCGATCAGGCTGTGAAAGTTGCAAGTGCTGTCAGGCTGCAAGAACGTTACCGTGCCATTGGCAGAATTGGCCAAGGCTGCAATGTGGCTGGCATTGCACTGCAGCAAGGAGGTGTTGCGCAGTTCCAAGGTCTGAAACTTGGCCGCCACCAGAGGAAGCACGTCGGGGAAGCGACCTGTCAGCCCTGCAAATCACTCAGGAACTGCTGATGTCATGCCTTTGTGCCTTTTGCAGCAGGACACGTTTGAACACCGAATGCGCTGATGAGAATGGCCTGTTGACAGCAGTGGGACTGCTTGAGCGCAAAGTTTGCATTCTAAGCACATGCCCCAGAGCTGTTTAGTCTACGAAAAAGGCAGACTGATGACACCATAATAGCTGTCATTATGCCTTCCCACATGCTCACATATCTGATGATCAACATACAAAATATGTGGGGCAAGCTTCATGGCACATGGCCAATGCCATATTGCGCACATGCACTTTGACAGTGCAGCTCATGCAGCACACCCATGTGAGACATGTGTGCTGACACAGCAAAAGGCCTGCAAGCACGACTAGATCTGTACCTGGATTGTCGCGCAATGAAACAAGCTGTAGGTCTGGCAACTTCTGACCCAGACTGGCTGGAATTGTCCCAGTCAAGTTAGCATCTGCAAGGCCAATGACTGCATGTCAAAACTGCATGACTTGCTCAATGGCAGAGAACAGCAGTTCAAGCAGGAACCATACCAGCAACAAGCAAGGCATGTTTGGTTGAGCCAAACGTGTGACAATATCTCAGCTCAACAGTGCAAGTGTCAGCTTGACTCACAATCAGCTTGTGAGTCAAGCTGATTGCTGTCAAATGGGCCCCAAGAAACAAAGAAGGTTGCTGAGAACATGTAAATATGTGCTTTACACACAGCTAACAGGTGTGGTCATCACGCAGGTCAGCAGGCTGGGATTACTGTAACGTTTTGCCTGTCAGAAAGATCTGCGCCACAGATTGACTGCCTTGAGAGCAATACTGAGCAAAGAAGTCCCCTGCTGTCTCACAGCACGCTACACCTGACCACTGGCAGTAGCTCACGTCTGTAAGCAACAATGCTCACAATCAGTAGGGCTGTGATAGCAGGCTTGTAGGCAGGCATCAAGGGAGGCTATTGTGTCAGACAAGAGAGGCTATCTTCTGCTTGCAGGATCTTTGTGAAATATGATCATGAGGAAGACTACTTCCAGTGATGCACTGGCATTGCTGTCGTGAGGCAAAATTGCAGCTATGCCTGGTAATAGTGAGAGGCCCAGGGTCCAGGGTGTCTGATTAGTGCACAACATGCGCTGATGCACACACAGCAAACCAAAGCAGTAGCAAGTGCACTGAAATTGAACAGCCACACGACTGAGGCACTCACTAGCTGTATTCCATGGGTACTTCACCAGCAGATTGATAAGCTGCAGTGTACGCTGCACGGTGCAATTGACAGACAGCGCATCTGCTGCTGCAATCACTTCCTGATACTCTGTGGAAAGATATGATATGTCAAAGCCTGACGCTGAAGTTATTTCGCCAAGCTCAACCAAATACTCGTCGAAGCCGCTTATTGTGCTTCGCAAAGAGGAAGTAAGTACATATGAGGTCCAGTACTCCCCGCCAGTGGCGTTGTAGAACTCGATCAGGGCGTTTCTTTGATCAACTAGATCATTGTCCGCATCCCAAGAAATAGTATCGGACAGAATGGAGTCACATTCTGCAATTGTGGAGTCTGCACCTGGACAGCAAGCAAAAGCAGAGTGTGAGTGAAACAAGTAACAGCTCTGGCGATTTTCACTTTGTTGTTGTTGCTTGTGCCGTACTTGCGGTGGTAAAGAGCTGACTCCCTGCCAAGAGACCCCACAGATGGCAAGTCAAGTATAAACTGACTGACCTCCACTTTCGCTGACACCTCATCTGGACCCAGTCAGTGCCTGCAGAATCAGCAGAGCATAAGTGATTCACGGATGCCATGTCGCACTCGTGAGCAGGACCTTATCGGCACACCGTCAAGGTCAAACCCTGTGCGTTGATTGTCAGCTTACCACAGCAGCCAACTGTTCAGATCAAAACATCGCAGCAAGCCAAAGAGGCAAGCTGCTGATTTGCTGAAAGCCATCAGAGGACGGAGTGGCGTGCAGAACTTACAACATGGGATGCCCTGCGTTTGTAAAATGCCGTGTTGGTCCTGTTACTAATTGTGATGTGATATCAGCCTTGAGATTCTTGGTCCGTAATCTGCATGATACAGTTGCGCATAAGTGGACATGTACCACGGTGCGGCCATGTCTAGCTGATTGGCTGCGCCTTGAAACTTTGCGCAGGAAACTGAGGTTGTAACAGTTTGCGCCCTCTTTGTAACACGAGCCTGCCCGGCCGAAAGCTGCTATCATCCACGGCTAAGGTCCACTCACGGCTCAGGGTGACCGGTGACAAAGACACACGTTAGCAGGTCCGATACACCAGTCGCTTGTAGATATCGAATGGCCGGACTGATATTGAATTCGACCCATTTAGTCTTTGGCATGCCTGCATGTACATGTGTTGACTGCTGTTCGACGCTGAGTTCAACCCGTGCTTGGCAGAGGCGAATCAACACGAAGATGACAGTAAATCCTTAGTTGCCTTAGTTTCGCAGACCATCGCTACAAGCTGACTCGCAAAGAAAGGCCGATGTCTAAAGCACGCCTGTCAGAGCAAGGCAAGCTTGAGCTTGTCCTTGACTTGAATGGAGATTTGCTGGAAGGCCCAACATGGGATGAGCGCATCCGCAAGCTCCATTTCATCGACATTGACAAGCAGCTCATCCATACTTATGACCCTCACGCAGAGTCAGAACATGTCAGGTGCACTGCTAGTGCAAGCATATGGCTTGGCAACATTCAAGACTGGTGCCAAGTCTTGCATGAGCCTCACAGGCTTTTGAACCCTTCTGCGCTGCACTCAGGCACTCAGAAGTAAAGCTGCCAGAGCCTGTGGGCAATATAGGACTTACTGAGGACCCCAACATCTTGTTGGCTGCACTCAGAAGCTCCCTTGTACTGTTTGATCTGACCAAGCAGAAGATTGTCAGGTTGCTACTGCGACATCTGCACATGTACTTGCAACTGCTCTTTGAGTGAAGATCAAATCATGCATTCGTGTGACCTTGTAGCTCATCTGTTTGGCAACTGCCAGTATTGTATCTCAGCGTGACAATAGTGTGTGAGCACCGTTGCTGCAAGAAACACATGAAAGCTAAACAGTAAAGGACAAAGTGAACTGCAGCTTGACATAAAGAGGTGAGCTGGAATGGATGCTGTTCAGCCTGGCAAGCCTGCACGAGGCATCTCCTTTTCGAATGGCTTCAGCAGTTGAATGGCTTCAGCAGTTAACATACCAGCTGACTGTGACCCCCTTAATGCAGTGAGATTGCAAGCGTGCCTGAAGAGCATGGAGTGGAGGACTACAGATTCAATGATGGCAAGATCAGCCCTGCTGGTGTGTTTATTGGTGGGCGCATGCACTCCACAGGCGCTCAGCTTGATGGCAGGCACAGTCACTGGTACAGACTGGAGTGGCACAAAGAGCAGAAGAAGAGTCGTCTGGTACAGGTGAGGAGACCGTCCCTTGCAGCTACTTCGTCCAAGATGGCAGTCAGGATTTGACGCTGTGAGACATATGTTTTGCTGGTCTCCCTTGCAGCCACCAGAAATGTTCTGTTCTGTCTCCCATGTAGCTTACAACAGTATTCTGGCCATTCTGCCTGACATGAGCACCACTATCCAGTTTGGCATACAAGTTTAGATTCTGCTGTTGTTTGTCTTTGTACAGCAGGGTCTGGTATGATACAATGACTCTGATGCAAGTTTGCCTTGTGGGTCATGCAGCTTCTGGGGCCGGATGGAGTGCAGCTACCCAATGGACTTGACTGGAATGAAAAGAAGGGTGTCATGTACTTCAATGACTCCATCAACAACCACAATGATCCTCCATGCGGTACAATCTGGGAGTACAAGACTGATGACATGGGCATTCCAATAGACACACACCCCAGCAGTAAGCACACCAGGTGACCCAAGCAATAGTGTCTGCTCCAACAACTGGTCACCAACAGTTGTTGCCCTGCTTGGCTGGGTGTGCACAAGATGATTTGTTTGCGTTGTCACATCACTTGACTGCTTCCTGACTACAGAATGAGGAAGGTACGCAGATGCACAGGTAGCATGCAACTTTGCAGTCACAACTGTGCGGTCACAACTTTGCGGTTACAACTTTGCGGTCACAACTTTGCGGTCACAACTTTGCAGTCACAACTGCGCAGGGTCACAAGGCAGTTGAGATTTGCATCCCAGCAGGGAATTGCGCAACGTGGGTTTTGAGCTCAATCAAGAGCTGAATGCTTGAGCCCACAAAGAAAAGCAAGTGCTCCATTGCAGGAAAGTGAAGAGTGTGGGGTTCAACAAGGAGGGCGGGGTGCCAGATGGATTGTGCCTTGACCATGAGGGGCGTATCTGGACTGCCCTATGTGGTGGCAGTGCAGTGGTCTGCCTTGACCCTGAGACTGGCAATGAGCTGCACAGGTTAGTTGGTCTTTCTGCCAGTCAGGCAGTTTGTCTCAAATTGTTGGGCACGTAATCAGTGCATCATGTTGGGCATCACTGAAATGTGCAGCTTATCCCATGGCCAGGGTGTGTCTGCATTATCCTGCTACGTCTGTCAGTGTGCCTCGTATGCCTTGTACCTGAGTCATGATGGGTGAGTTGTTTGCTATTCATGCAGGATCAGTATACCTGTTAGCACCCCGACAGCATGTGCTTTTGCTGGAGCTGACATGTCAGTGCTGTACATCACCACCATTAATGACAAGAGCAAGGGTGCTGGAGGCCTGTGGAGCTATCACTTGCCAGGCCTCTCTGGCTGGTCAGCTGCTCACATTGCAAAGCCTCTGTATTGACAGCCAAGTGCTTTGTGTCAAAGGAGCTGGGCAACTGCAACAGCGTGTGCATGATGGATCTTTGTAAGCAGCGTGTTTGTATAGCATGAAAGGTCCTCAGCCCTGAATCTATCCACCCCACCTCCTTGATGTTGTCATGAAGATGATCAAGGCAGACAATGCAACTGGTACCCGTTGTGTTAATGTGCAACCACTTTGTATACACATTCGACAACGCCCTTCTAGGAGCTGAACTCAACAAGCTGCTGTCAAGAACGATCTGACCACATTGCTGACTGAAGCGCATACAATAGCACACTCAACCACACACTCTTGTCAAGAAAAGACGGTCATAGCTCACTGGGCATGGCCTCTACAGTAGGATGGCACAGGAAGGTGGTCAGAGTGAGTGTATCAGTCTACTCACAGACTTCAGCTGTGAACTAGGTAGGCAGCTGAAAACAGGATGATGGGTCATTTGGCCAAGCTAATTTCATCATGCATTATACAAAATGGGTTCATTCATTGTGATGTGTTCCTAGTAGGTCATCGACACCAAACTACTACCTCAAAACTTGAGTAGTATTGTACAACACATACGATGTCTGATGGGACAAGCTATTCTGAGGCAGGCCATCACATGCCACTGTCATCTTTCATAGAACAGCAGGGTGGCTTGACATGCCAGAACATCATGAAGACTAGCCTGGCGCACAACCTCATCTGATATACTGAACCACAGTGTGTGCTCACCAGCTGCAGCCAGCACATCCTGTTCAGGCTGCACTCTTCTGTACACAGTGTAATGACCACTGCCACTGCTGCCACCGTGATGCACCACAGCTGCAGTCAGGTGGTACACCATATCAGTGCCATGGAGGGTCCGGGCATGGCAGTCATCTTGCACCTTGTCCTCCAATACCTCAGTTGGACAAGGGGAGATGATAGTCTTGCTGCGGGAGGTGGCAGGTGCAGGGTAAGTGCTTTCATCCTGCTCTGTGTCGGCAGGTGATTGCCCAGATTCAGCATTGGCCCTTGAGCTGGCTCCACTGACATCAGCATGACCAGATGTGGATGCAGCTGCAGCAGCCTTGCCATCAGCTTCATCTGCAGTTGCACCATTACTACCACCTGCGGTAATATGGGCTTGAGAAGCAGTAGCTGGTGCAGAGGCTGCTTCATCCCCAACACCAGCATGTGTGGAATCAACAGCATCATTCATTCTTGCTTGCTGATCTCCTGCTGCTTGATGCAAGCCTGTTGGGTTGCCATGTTCCTGACTAATGGCATCTCCAAGCACAGCATCATCAAGCAAACTGCCCTCTGACATCAAAGAAGAGGCAAGGCTCAGGGCATGAGACGCCAGGACTCTCTGCACTGGACCCGCCCTTTGGACGCTGCCCAGCCTGCCTGCTTTACCATTGGACACTCGCCTTGCCAACCTCTCAGCAACTGCTGCTGCTGCTGCTGCTGCCTTGGGTCCTGAACTGCCTTCATGATTGGATTCAAGAGTGCCATTAGGAGTGCTGAGCAAGTCCTCGTTGAGCAAGCTACTCTCTGAGGTGAGAGAAGAGGCCAGACTCAGAGCATGAGATGCTAACAGTCTCTGAACAGGCCCAGGTGCAGACAGGTGCACTGTTGCAGCATTCTGCCCTGTCATGGAAGCATCATCACCCTTGTGCTCATCTGAGGTGCCCTCTGGAGTGCTGGCAGCTGAAGCTGCCTGGCTTGCAAATGCACTGACCAGTGCAAGATCACCATTGCTGTATCTGTTGCTGTTGCCGGCCTTGAGCAAACCCAAGGGAGAGCTGGGGCCGGCACTGCTGCTGTTGGGGACAGCTGGGGCATCCCCATCAGGTGAAGCAGCCCTGCCGGTATTGTCAGGGTCATCCTTACTGGTTGTGACAGGCCTGCCAGTGCTGCTTGCAACATCTTCAGCAGCGCTGCTAGGAGCATCCTGAGGTGCAGAACTGCCCTTGTTGGAGTTACTGGAATCAGGACCCCCTGGGCCGACCCATTTGGCTTGAACAGGGCTGGCTAAGGCGGCGTACTGCTGGCTGATACCTGACAAGGGAAGCATGTTGGCTGCGCTGTAGGGGGCAACATCCAGACTGACTGGAAAGTTGACGTGGCCAGTCAGCTTGAGATGGTGTCCAGCGCTGGTCCAGAAGGCACGGCGCAGGTGCAGGCAGAGGGTCTTGGGAGCTCTGCCCAGTGAGATGCGCTTCACACATGCTGTTCCATCTGGGCTCCAGTCAAGGCCTGCATACACAAGCTTGACATGTTATAGGAAACAGTGCCAAGCGCTTGTGATCGAAAGCTGGGTTCCTGAGCGCCACCACGGAGATTCTGAGAACGAACATGCAATGCGAGCATGGCGCACAGCACATCAGAGGCAGAACATGGTGTTGTCATGTGATGCAGGCTCATGCAAGTGGGCAATGCAGTGTTAGATGGGTATGGTATGTGGTGTAGGGCGTTGGCTGAGCAATGATGCCACAAATGCGTATGCTGATCAGGCAGCTGCCGCATGGGATTGCAGGGCTGTCAGATTGATATAACAGAGCCGTGCTTTGGATACAGAATGCTACAGACCTGCGTCTGTTGCCAGCTGCTGATAATCCATGTCGGGCCAAGGGGCCGTTCCTTGCAACAGCCTTTCTATGACATCCCTCTTCTGCAGTTGAGCGTCTGCATCTGTGTCAGCACATTGACTGCCGCCTGCTCCATGACGCTCAGGCAAGTCCCCTTCTTCTGCTGATGTTGACACAGCAGCCATGGGTGCAGATTCCTGTTCCGGCTGTGCGTCAACAGGCTGGTTTCTGGCTGCAGCTGCCTGCGCTGAGGGCTCTAAAGCAGACTCAGCAGGGGGGTCTCGGCTTGCTGCCTTCTGAGCTGATGTCTCTGTGTTGGAAGCAATTGGTGAGTCCACTGCTGAGCTGGCTGGCCCTGATGGATGAGGGAAGCCGACTTTGCCATTGAATGTCTTGAGTGCTGCTCGCAGTGTGCACCTGCATAGCCAGATGATCAAGGTGGGGATGGCCAAACAGACTATTGATGCATTCATTACAATGGCATCAATTGGTGCTGTTTGTGTTGATGTTTGACGTGCTTGGGATCAAAGGAGTGGAGCGTAACTGCATGTAGCCAGTTGGCATGCACATGTAGCCAATTAGCAGGCACATGTAGCCAAGTAGCAGGCACATGTAGCCGATTAGCAGGCACATGTAGCCGATTAGCAGGCACATGTAGCCAATTAGCAGGCACATGTAACCAGTCAGCAGGCACATGCAACAACATGCAGCACAGTAACCGGGTCAAAGATGAACGTGAGCTCTGCTTGCTCTGCGCAACACTGCTGCAAAGCACGATTTCATCCAGGTATACAATGAGTGATGCCCACCTGGGGCAATGGACTCCATGTACCAGTTCCAGACTGCAGAAGTCAGCCAGACATTGCTGCAGGTGGGTTTTGTGAGCAACCACTGTCCTCTGCAGCTCAATCCTGCCACGTCTGTTTGTCACCTGAGCATCAACATTGCCATTGCGCAGGGATAGCAAATCAACCATGACTTTGAAACTGTGTGTAACGTTGACATCATCTGTAATTGGATGCATGAGAGTCTGTGCATGGCCTTGCTGTCTTGAAAAATATGCGAATTTGCATAAACAAGCTGCAGATGTTTGGTAATGGAAGGCCACAGAAGCAAGGTCCTGTCCCATTCATGCATTGCACACATTGATCAGCCTGAACAGCACACCAGGCCAATGTCTGAACAGGTAACAGTGCTGCCACTGTGGGTTGGTATTAGCCAGGCACAGATGCTTACACATGCTGTAACATTTGTCATACCTTGGTTACTGGCAGCGCCAATGGTAGCACGAAGAATGGGGCATGCTGAGTGGTGAAGCTGTGTCGACATTTGACGCACATCATGTCATTGACAGTAGTTCCCTGTAGAGGAACATTACCACAGGAGACCTCCGTGATGCTGCTGGAAGCATCATGCCTGACTGTGGCTTTGGCATCTGATGAGGTTGTGCTAGGCTGATGACTGATGTTGGAGCTGAAGCTGGAGCTAGAGCTGCTGCTGCTGGCAGAGGTTAAGGGGAGTGACTCGTCATGCCTGTTGGGGGAATCAAGATGAATCATTTTGTGCACTGTTGGCTGCTTGTGTTCACTTGAGCTTGCTGACAGCAAAGAGGAGATGAATCTCCATGATGACTGTGCTTGCTGCAAAGCTCTGCCAGGAATTGAGGCTTGTTTGGCAAACTCTGAGGCCAGAGTACCATACAGAAGCTCCAAGACTTCTGCAGAATCGTTCTGCTCGCCGTCTCTGAGACAGTCTGCAGGGAGGTATTCCCTGCGTGTAATAGCAGGTTGTGACCTTGTATAAAGGTGCCATGGAATCTTGCCAGTCTGATAGCTTCACAACACGCACAAGGAGGTAGCATTACGTGCAGTGTGAGGGGTTGACGTACCGGAAGGCATCCAAAACGGACCGAGGGCTGATGCTGCCGTTGCGAGGCGGAGATGATGGCTTGACAAGAGCATCGAGACACTCGGAGATCGCACTGGCTAAGGGGACGTCATCGTTGGCCGCAGAGGCAGCGACTTGGCGCAGGTGCTGTAACGCCGCTGGCGAAGACGCGAGAGCCTGCTCATACACAGATACCTCATGCACAGCATTTTGACGGAACGGCATCACCGAGGGGACGAGGCGATGCAGCATACCTGAAGTATAGCATTCAAGAAGCAAGTGTTACCAAGGTTTCGGATGCCACACACGCTCTGCCTAGGCGAAGACATAGTCGGGCTGCAAAGTGACCATCGGCAATGTCCATGCTGCCAGCGCAAAGCTCCAAAGTACGACGCTTTGGCCGTAACGCCAACATGCAAGCAGGTCATGTCATTGCAACTTCTTATTTGCAACCGTATGCTTGCCCGACATGCGCTGCCCTGACTACACCTCGTGACAATCATTCGCTTCAGTACAGTGCACCAGCATGTTTAATGCAACATGTGTTCTGCATAGTATCACTGCACGAGCTCGTCTCTAGATCTAGAGTTCGATATTTTGAAACATAAAAATAGCAATACACCAATGCACTGCTGACTGGTCTCCAATGACGACAAACAAGTTTGCCTCATCCCAGTATTGTGTGTCCCAGAGGTGCACTTGTGCTTGTCCACATAGAAGACCTTCAAAACACTCGAAAGGAAAGAAAGGAAAGTTTACGCTTTTCAGCCATCGTAACGGGAGCCTCCCAAGGCGGCAGCCCGGGACCATGGGACATAGACCAAAGGCAAAAGAAGAATCCTAAAGCTAAGGTGGATCTGGTCTGTTCTGTCTGCATTTATCTGTCTTCTCCCTCTCTCTTCAAACACTACTGTAGTGCATGATGACAAGTTTCCATTGAGATAGGCATCACACCCTATTTGCAATGCTGAAAGTAGGCTAACCCTGACAGCACTACAAGCTGCCATGGGCACATTTCAAATAGGAACTCAAAGCACCAAAAATGCGCTTAGATAGGTCCATGTGTTGATCATGCTCAACATAGCTGGCATTCACAGCTGGCATTCAAATTGATTTGACAGTTCACTAGCAAGTGAGCAAGAAACATCTTGCAAGCTTCCAAGCTCTGAGGCAATGTCGCACCACACAGCAACAGCAGCTCACCGATTGTTGTTTGTAAGCAATCCTGTACATGAAAAGGAGCGCAATGAACTCCCACTTGTGCTATACACATGTACACATGTACTGTACGGTATGTGATTATGTAGTTATATGCAATCTATAATTCTTTTCAGTCTGCAGCAATATACAAAGAGTTGTATCACCTTCAAGCTGTCTGCATCATCATGACTGACTATGACCATCAATGACGGCATTATTGAATGTGCACTTGAGCTGCAGCCCAATGTGTTTCATCCCCAGGGTTGTAGCCAATCAATACCAAAAGGCATAGTCTTTTTGTTCTTGCTGCATCTGGGCCACCTAACAGGAAGCGCTTTCTTGCGTTCATGCTGAGTTCATTATGACTGGTGCTAGAGGCCTCTGCCCAAGGTCTGCAGTTGATGAACTCAACAGCTGCAGGAGCTTGTTGTCTCAAAGTTTCTGGCGCCTGTGCTGACAGGCCGTGCAACAGTGCCTAGCAGATACCTGCCACTTTGCATTGCATGTCAATATTGATTTGCCAGCATCTTCTTTTCTGCAGTCACCATGGTACCAGTCACCATGGACCGGTTCCCACTCAGTGGCTGGCAGATAGATGAAATCCGTAGCAAGTCACAGTATGGTCACTGGTCAAGCTCTTGTCCTAAAATTGCTTGGTTGAGCTGCATGATGAGATGACACTGCAGCTGTTAAGGCTCATCTGCAATCAGACAATACAGTGACAGCTGCACCAGGATGGACATCAAAGGCAGCAAGCAGCCACTTCTCTGTGGTTAAGCTTTATATGCAAGAGCTCATGCACAGCTTTGTGCTGGGTGACGCGCTCACCTGATGCTGCTTAAGCTGGGCCACGGGTGTCAAGTAGCTGAAGATGCTGCAAGACGTGGCAGCAGATCCTGCAGAGCATAATGTGGCTCTGAGAGGAACTGCATCAATCAAAATTGCGGGCCAACCTTCAGGGCAAGTTGAAGGTTGACTGCAGCTGCAACCAAGGCTATCAAGGGGCAAACACAGGTTTGCTGCCACAAAGCACCAAATTGTAAGCCTGAACACGTCATCCTGAGCTGCATTCAAGATGCCCTGAAGCAGCGCCTGAAGTTTTGGAAGAATGCCTGGTCAAATAGAAGACAGCTTGACCTTGTAATTTGGTTTGGCAAGCTTTTTTAATCTTTTTCTTCTCGTTTTCTTTGTGTTCTTTTCTTTCCTCTTAGTCCTAGGTGGCAAGTGTAGGGCAAACCTGCGCGGCTGCGTCTCAGCTTGATCGCGAATCGCCACGCGCCAGGTGAAACGTGCTTGTAAACCGTCAGAGAGCCTGCGATATGAATTGCGAACCTGTCGTTGCGAATGCCGATCCACAAGCTGCCTTCGAGACTATCGAATGCCGCGAACAGGACGTTCACCTTGCGGCCTGTATACAGTCGTTACGTAACAAACCCAGTGCCAACAACATTTGTACTCGTTGTCGAAAAACGACTGCGGAACACTGCTCATGAATGCTTCATTGTCTACAAAAAGAGGCTGCGAAGCAGCTTACCAGGCCTTACACATATCGCGACTGAGTACGACACCGGTGCGATGTCGGCATACCAGCAGCAGAGCCTCTTGCTGTATTCAAAAGTAGCAGGACTGTATGTGATGCAAACACTTTATAGCCTTTCATTCTGAAATGTCGTACGTGCGTGTCGCATGCCACGACGACCTACTGAGTCTTATACAGACAAAGCGCGTCTAGCATGCTGATCCCGCCGAATGATAGCCTGTACGAAGCAGCTTCCCTTTCAGCTTCCTAGTACATAACACCGAGTATCACCAAATGTTCACAACATCTTGGTACATCTGACTGCAGGGCATAGCACAGTTACATTGTGCTATTGAACTCATCGTTGCACCTTGCTCTGCGCACAGGCTCGCACCAGCGTGTCCAACTAGCAGAGTACCCTTGTTCAGATATTGGGCCCATGGGACCCACAAACTTTCCTTTAAGGCTGTACATTAAGAACTTGGAAACTCCATGGAAAAGGTACGGATCTATAGGCCTCACAGGAATGCTTATTCTGCAGACCTGTCAGCTGACCGGTCAAATCAGAAGATTGAGCTACATGTACATGTGCGCCAGCTTAGGGCCAGTCCCACCACACGCACCTAGTTTTTGAATTCGCTGCAGGCGTTACGGAAACCGAAGCGTTTGAGGTGGACAAAAGCTCGAATAAAGTGGGACCGCCGCGGACACCTGCAGCGCAATCACCACCGAGCCCTCGGAGAATCATCACATTGTCCGTCGATACATCGGCCCCACAGGACCACCTTCCGGTGAGGTGCATACACGGCTAGGGCAGCTGGACAATCCGTTGACTGGGTAACCAGAAAGCTCACAGCTGATCTTTGGGGATCTCAGTATCAGCGTTGTATAGCTTCACTTTATACGCTGCTAAGATGTCCGGTGACTCCCCTGCTGACGGGCTTCTGACAAAGTTGAGAAGCTTTGTTCAGGCACGAAGCATGCAGGAGCACTGGCAGGTGATACCTCAGACCGAGGAAACAGCTGGCTGCATGTCGGACGTAAACATCTGATCCAGGACTTTGGGCACCTTGAGCTTACAGCAATGACTGCACTGCACAGTCTTTGCACGTCGCACCTCCTGGCTCATGGTTGCATGCCAAGTTTGCTTCTTGCAGGCATACACTATATTTTCTGACATGGTCGGATGGGATGTGCCGCCTGTCCTTCTCGAAGGCAGAGAGAAGCTACGAGTTGTTGCGTACATGGCTAAGCGACTAGCCAAACTAGACTTTGAGAAGCATTCAGTCAAGCTAGAGCCAACAATGGATGGCCATAAGCAAATTTCAATGATCTGCACATTTCATGTGACTGTGCTGCCAGAGTTCCTTCCCATACCCACAATCAAGCTGAAAGCTACTGTAAATCTTGAAGTTTCTGATGAGTTTCACAAGGTGAGACAGCTATGCAGACCCTGACCAGCATTGAGTCTAGCATGCTGATGATCCCCATGCAGTACTCATTGCTGTGTCTGCAGAGAACTGCCATGCTTGCACAACATGTGCAGCTGACAGTGCTGCAATGCTGATTGCACTTCTGGTTGTTGGTCAGCCAATTGGATCTATATCTAATTCAGCAAATCAGACTGTCCTTATGCGCAAAGTTTCGAGCTTGCATCCTTACTTAACACAAGCATTACAAGTTGCCTAAACAACAAAGACGCCGTTGGTGGGGCACATTCTGCAGCTTTAACCTGACAGCACTCATATAAGTTTGCAGGTGACATCAATATATGGCAGGATCCACAACCTCCCCTGCCTTCCTGACTTCATTCGGCGCATCAATGCCTACTGTTTGGGCACCATCGGTGTGGCCACTGAACCTTGGTGGAGTCAGACTGTCTGCCTGTATGGCGATCACTCTTACCAGAACAAGACCAAGTGACATAAAAGCAAACACACCTGTATCTTGCCTATCATGACATAAGATGCAGCGCATGTAGATGAACCTACATGGCTGTTGAGCCATTAGCAGCAGTCTACATGCTTGTTTGGACTTCCAGTTGACTCCTGGAGTCAACTCTCAGTTCACTTGAATGACAGCACCTCACCTGCAGATATCGATATGCAACACCATTTTCTTTTTGTACTGAAAAGAAGCAAAGGCTTGCCATGGTGTCCAGGTTTTCAGCTGATTTTCCTCTTGAATCGCTTGGTTGCTCTCTAGCGCTTCTTTATTGACTGCCTCTGCCCCCTTCTTGCCTGTAGTCCTTGCTTAGCAGAAACTATTGCAGCCATTGACGTTGCTACTGTTAATACTGCTGTGACAATGAGTCTGTCAGGCTCTTATGGTTGAGAGCATACTTGCTTGTCAAGTGTACCTACTAAATCCTGGCTCAAGCCAAGAGATGTGTCAAAAATCCTAGCAAAGCAATGTTTGTTTTGAGAGAAATATGCATGCATAGACAGCTATACAGCGCCTTCTTGCAGCCATGTTGCTGTATACGTACATATGCCTGCCTCACGTGTCACACGCCTGCCATTTGTGCATGCTCTGCAGGAAGCTGCGGTAGCCCGCGAATTTGGACATGCCACACATCATGGCATGTGCAAGGGTATTGTCATTTGCTTTTGATTTCTGCTTAGCCTTCCATTACTCTCACATGCCGTCAGGGTTGCAGCGGCTCCTCACAGGTGTTCTGAGAACTGTAATGCTGTGTTGCTTCCTAGGCAGCTGCTCATGAGCAATGGTCCCGGAGCGGTGAGACAAATGTGAAACAACGTTGAATCAACATCACAGGTGGCACGCAGATCATTATGAACTGCAGCAGCCCTGTATATCAAGCAATGAGTGGCATGGATGATGCGCGATAATATTCGAGTAAAACAAGTGCACCGCTCGCGCGGCTGAGGAGCATGCGAAGGGCGGCATGTGCTTGCCCCGCTCCCTTTCGTAGCACTGTTGGAGACGAAGAGCTTTCGACTGTTACAGTGAGGAGCTTGCAAACCTTCTATTGTTGCTGTACTGTTACAACCTACCACTTACGGCAGACCAGCTCTGTGATCACTCCTACACTGCTTGTGTGCTCAGAGCTTAACCCCTCAGCAGTGGCAACAAGCCCACGACAGCACTGGCCGAGTACAGAAGTTTCGGCAGACTTGCAAGCTCATTCGGAAAAGGGGTTTGGCCAAAGAGTTACGTTGTCAGGTATTTGCCCATAGGCAACACTTCAGCGCTGTGCAGTTCACAATTTTATACATGCTTGGTCATCTTTGTCCACTTCTGTTGCAGGCCTGGCCATTGCTTCTGAGCTGCTATGCTCCTGATGAAACAGTTGCTGGGAGACAAGCTGTAAAGTATGTTTGGCTGGCATCAAAACAAGTTGGCAAGGACTGCTTTCAGCACCTGCATTTGACTATTCAGCACCTGCATTTGACTGTTCCAGCTAGCTGCAGTGACTCTTGTGTTTCTTGCATGGCAGTGATGCAGCTCAGCAGGAACTCAGCAGCTTGCTGCAGCAAGCTGCTGCACCAGATGCTCACAAGAATTTTGAGCTGAGCAGTGGAGGGGAGACATGGGAACAGAATGTGCGCCGGATTGCCACTGATGTGGTAAGCAAAGAGCTTTATGGTCACGCTTCAACTTACATTCCATGAGTTGGGTTTCACTTTTGCTACCTCCAGCAATGCATGCAACGCTGCATTGTTGCCAGGTCCATCCCTCAAACAAGAGAGTGCACGCATTCTTGAAGCTCTATTTTACCACGGCAGCTAGCAAACCATATCATGAGATGAATGTGTCAACAGTATCATGAGATGACGATTCTAGTCAAACTCAAAGAATGCTGCACCCATATTTGCCAGTTTGTGCATGGCTGATCATATCTGCATTGCGCTACATACAGATTGTACACGAAAATGAAAACACCTTTGCTGGTGCAGAACAGGACTGACTGTGGCTCCGGTAACATCACTGCAGAGGAGAGGAATGCAGTTGATGTACGGCTGACGCACATACTGACAGCGTATGCGTACTGTGATCCGGTGGTCGGATACTGTCAGGGTCAGTCACAATGCCTCTACCTTGGTCATGCCATTTTGCCACAGTAGTCTATGTGTGTGTTTTGGGTTTGGGTCACATGAATGGCTTTCGCCCATCTGCTGCTGGCATGGCTCACAAGAAAGACAAGAAAACAAAAGCAAAGTTTACTTTACGCTTTTCAGCTATCATAACGGGAGCCTCCTAAGGCGGCAGCCCGGAGCCAGACATGGCTCACACTCTTATCAGTGTTGCTGCCGGCCCTCTTAATGACACTGACTGTCATGTGCCTTTGATATGCCCTGCTTTATTGCAGCTTGCAGCAAGTTTTTAGCATCATGCCACAGCATGGCAGCCCATCAGTTCCATTTCAATGATCCTTCGTCAACACACACCACAACTGCACTATCAGCTATGACAAATAGAAAAGCAAAGTAAAGAAGGACAGCAGCTGGCATACGTTTGTCATGAACATGTTTTTTACAGGACCAACATCAAGACCTGTGTGCATGGCTGATGCAGGCATGGCTGACATCTTGTCACCTTTCTTGCTGGTCTTCCCTCAAGATGATGCACTGGCTTTCATGTGCTTTGCTGCATTCATGGTACAGATCCGGCAGAACTTCTTGGAAGGGCAGCCAGGAGTGCACTCCAGTATACAGCATATTGGCAGTTTGCTGCAGCATGCTGACCCCAAGCTCTGGAGACAAATAGGTGAAACCCCACCCCAAGTTAAATTAAAAACCTCTTAATCCCTGGGCAGCCCGGTATAATACTTGGCTTCTCATTAAATTGACGCCGAAAGGCGTAGTCTTTTCTTTTCTTTTTCTTTGAAACCCCACCCCCACTTGTTCAAAAACGTATGGTCTGTGATAGGCTCTGGGCAGCCCAGTATAATACTTGGCTTCTCATTACCTTGACGCCCAAAAGGCCTAGTCTTTGCTTTGCTTTTTCTTTTCTTTTCTCTGTGATAGGCTGCCTTGCATGTGCAGCTGTATGCCAGTTGTTGCAAAGGCAGGCAATGCCAATTGTTGAGGACAAAACAACGCAGTGGCCTCTGGGTGTCTCTCTACCATACAGCGCCATGTCGATTTACAAACTAAGCAATCTGTTCAGCTCTCTGGGATTGGCAACTGCCAAGCGCCAAAGTCGCAGCTGACATTTACGTTTTGTGCTATGTTTGAGATGCTGTTGGTTCGCATCTCAGCTTGCATAAGGGCGCATGCATGCCCCATGCTCTGAGACCAGCTATTTGAGCGCGTCAATGCAGCATGTCTTTACACACAAGAATGACTCTAAGCAGGGTTGCTGAGGCTCTGCAACAAGCTATCAGACTTGTTGGCTGACCAAAGCTCTTAGTAGTCTTCTTTTTCTTCCAGTCAGGGGTCTTACAGTCGTTGGGGGCCAGCTAGCCCATTTGACTAAATTGCAGTTTTTCATCAGTAAACAAACAAGACAAAACCGTAACATAGACAAACAAAATCTTCATCAGAAGAGTGTTGGAAATTGTCAAAGTTCATCTTCTTCTTCGTCGCCGTCTTCTTCTTCTTCCTCCTCTTCTTCTTCCATAACTGTACCAGGGCAGCAGTGTTCTCCCAGGCAATACAAACTACTGATCCTGACTCGGTACGCTATTGTGGTGTGCAGAGAAGCTGGACATGTCCACGGGGGTGTTTGCCTTCCGCATGCTGGTGTGCCAGTTCCGGCGGGAGCTCACCTTTGATGATGTCTTTGGCTTCTGGGAGCGCCTGTGGGCGGCCGAGCAGATGGCTCATTGCCAGCTCAAGGTCTGTCTGTCTGTCTGTCTGTCTGTCTGTCTGTCTGTGTCTATCTGTCTGTGTCTGTCTGTCTGTGGTTTCTGGGAGCGGCTGTGGGCGGCCGAGCACATGGCTCATTGCCAGCTTAAGGTCTGTCTGTCTGAGCATACCTGCGACCCATTTTGTTCCACTCATTGCCAGCTCAAGGTCTGTCTGTCTGAGCATACCTGCGGCCCATTCTGTCCCGTTCATTGCCAGCTCAAGGTCTGTCTGTCTGAGCATACCTGCGACCCATTCTGTCCCGTTCATTGCCAGCTCAGGGTCTGTCTGTCTGAGCATATCTGTGACCCATTGTGTTCCGCTCATTCAGTGCAACAATCAGCCCCTTTGTCATGTCATTCATCTGGAACATGTCTCGACTCAGTCATTCGTTTTGTCCTTTCATTCTCTTGTTGGATCGACCAGTTCATTGCTTGTGCACGCACTCATTCATTCCTTCATTCACGCAATGATGCATTCATGCATGCATTCCCTGCCTAGTTTCAAAATTCCATTGTTTTGTTCTTTCTTTCATGTTTTCACCTAACTTGTTTTCTGATACATTCACAACTGTATTCCCTAATGGTCAGCTAGCGGCAGCCCTGAGTATTATCATGTACAAGGTCCTGTTCTGACAGTCTTCACACCAACCGCAGCGTGAGCTAACAAATAATACTAATAATTCACAGGTGTTCCAGCTAATCGTTTTTGCCAGGTACCTACTAGGTGTGCCTGAACCCTAGTCCTGTGAGCCAACATGCAGTGTGAGCTGTTGTGGTCCAATTGACTGAAGACATCGGCTACGTTTGGTGCCACCGCACTACCAACTGCCACCGCATCTATGTTCCCTGGCAGAGCAAAAACCTGCTTGAGTAGCTTCTTATCAGTCCTGCATCCTAATCACATCATCAACATGGCTGTTGCCAGCCATGCTTACTGTATCCCATAGCTCAAGCTTGGGAGAGTACTCAATCTTCTGTGGGTGCATGAGCTCGCATACACTTTGGATGTTTTGAAATATGCCAAACAAAGTCCTGCAGCACAGCACAAACCACTAACCATGGCAGCTTACTTGTTCATTGCCTGTAATTCATTGTGATCAATGTTGTGTCTTGAACTGCAGGATCACTGCATTGCAGCACTGCTGCGATTGAACAGGAAGCAGATACTGCGGCTGCGCTCTCCTGAAGACTTCATAAAGGTTTTGCTCACTCAATGCTTGCACACAGATCCTCACAGCCAATTGATTGATTGGTTGGTTGATTGATTGATTGATTGATTGATTGATTGATTGATTGATTGACTGACTGATTGACTGACTTACTGATTGACTGATTGATTGATTGATTGACTGATTGACTGATTGATTGATGTCATGCCTGCTAGTGCATTGACTGGGGCTTGTTGTAGGCTTTCCAGAGTCACCCTCACTTAGAACAAGTGGCAGTCTTCAATAGCACTTCTTTGAGTCTCTGCATGATGTGAACGCCATACCAGGTTGCAGTTGTGGCATATCAATCGCATATAGTCCAAGTTGTCAGTCAGCGTTTGCAAGGCTTTAGGTCATCCATGCTGACATATGTCCTGGTTCACAGCATCAACAGATGCAGTCAGAGGATCACACCCGTAGTCAGCTGGATACCAGGGTCTGTTTGTGTTGCAGTTTGTCAACAAAGACATCATACCACTGGACGGCCCGGCAACCATCAAGGCTGCTTACAAACTGTGGAAACAGACAGGTAGCAAGCAGAAACAGCAACCAGCCAATGAGAAGTGGCAAAGGCTGTCAAAGGCTGAGACTGCGTCTCCCAAAACCAGCGACACCCTGAAAGTGCATGCTCAGGCTGCATCTGAAGATCAGATCTGACAGATGTTTTTTGTAAGGATTATTGCCCAAATTTTGACTCGTGTCACGTTCTCCAGAACACACTTGACATTGCATGAGCGCAATATTCACGGAATACAAAGCCCACAGTATTTCCTTGAAGGGGAGTGAACTATTGAGTCTTTGCTCACGTGTGGGATAGTTCATGCAACAGTCTGCTTGTGACACTCAGGGTTTTTGGTGCTTGCTGATGTGGCACATCAGTGTGTGTTCGTCAGCCAGCAGTCTGTCTTTGGCAGATTTGGTAGATAGATTTGGACCATGTTGGTCAGGCAAGCAGCATAAGTGTGTTTCACATCATTGTGCCATGAACACATCTGCCTCTTCAGCATCAGGCTTGTGTTTCATCCTTTTACTTCAGCAGTAACTCAAGTGTTGTCTGAACAAATTGCTGTAGTACACCATTCTATGAACACAAACTGTCCAGCAGCAAAAATTTAAGACGCCTGACTTGGCTTACTTGATGTTGCGCTCTATCTCGTCACACCAGGTGTCGCAAATCAAATTGCATTGTATAGGTGAAAAGCTTCCTGCTGTGACATTGACACTGCTCTATCTTTGCATAAGCATACAAGGTTGAACGCGTGTAAACTTGTAAGGCATTGGGCTGCCTGAAACATCAGGTCGTGGATTTTGTGGTGTCACAACATGCCTTTTTTCACATTTCGAATGTCTGGGATACCATTATCCTGCAAAAGCATTATGTCATGTTGCAGAAATGACGTGAATGATCTGCATTCCAACGCAGACATTCATATGATCATGTTGCAAACCACAACTGCTCAGTTTTCATCAAACCTGACATCTTTGTCTGCAATGCACACTGGCACAGCTCATTTGTGTGCAGCATGCATGGCACTGTTCATCACTTACCACTCTCTTGGCAATGTTAAACTGATCCTCAAGGTAAAGCAGCTCTCTAGCGCGTTCATACTTCTTCTTGTCCTGCATTGGAGGCAACACCGGTGACAATAGGAGCACATGTGTTGCCTTCACACCAACAGACAATGCTTGGCGCTGCATGCAACTTGGCCTGGGGTTGTTGCATGTGCAAAGCAATCAGCAGGCAGCAGAGGATGGAGCGTGCAATGGATAGGCTTCTTTTCTTTCAAGAGAAAATATTTTTGAAAGCATTGCATCTGTGTACAACCTTGCACATGGCAAGCTGTCTTGCAACAGCTTTGGGCAACCACACAAACAATGCATTGAGTCAGTTGCATGGCAAAGATTGATCAACTTCCTGCGTAGAGTCATTCCTAACACTGTGTAGAGTACACCTTATGCGCATGTCAGACTGCAACGCCCACATCACATGGTTGATCTGCAACAGAACATGAGCATCACAGATTTGCTGGCCAATGTGAATTTGCAGAAGCCTTTACAGTTGCTCTTGCAGATGCCAGAAGAGGTGATGCTGACCTTTCTCAGGAGGAAGATGACATCCTTCTCTGATACCTTGGTCGATCTTGAATGGGCAGATGCAAGAGTCTTCTGCCATGTGTCAACAACATAGTTTATCACCATATCCTGCAGTAACACTCAGTGCTCACTGCAGTAACACTCAGTGCTCACTGCAGTAAAACTCAGTGCTCACTGCAATTACACTCAGTGCTCACTGCAAACTGCTCCCACAGTGACAACAGGACTGCCAGACTGTGATTATCATGATAAGTGCAATCAAGCGCTGCAGGTGCTGCGGCTATGATGCTGCTCAAATGCCTTGGGACATACAATTGCCAGATAGCTCAGGCGAGAGCATGTAAGAGCGTTATATCTGCTGCAGCCAGCTTCTGTCAGGCGTCACTAGAAGTACAAAGCACAGCTGCATAGGCTGAATATGGCTTCACAAGATGATTGCATCACTTTGTTGCTAAGTAGGAGGGTTTCTTTGCGACTGACAAGAAGTCCAACAAATACAGCCTCAAACCGCATTTACAAGAGTCTTGGCATGAGCACATGTTGTATGCGCTGCAAGGTGCCCGCAGTACATATATGGCCAGCCTTGAAGGGTCCATCATAAGCTCACCTCCACAAGGTCAACAGACTCCTTGTAAGGTGTGCGGTCGTCGCCAAAGCCATACATCATGTTTGCCACTGCAGCAGTCACAGCTGCTGGAATCTGGTAACCCCTGGGCATAGGCAGAAAGCAGAGAAAGGCTGCACAAACTCACAGTCCTTTGCCAGAAGCCCTTTCGTGTCCAGCACCTTCTCCGTGACAACTTCATCTGCATGGCACAACTTTGCTGAGATGAACGACGTGTGAATCAGGTTTGACTTGTCTGCCCACAAGATCTACAGCGCCTGCAGTTTTACCTGGAGCCGGAGTTCCTGCCTTCTTTTTCTTACCCTTTGCGACTTTGGCTGTACTCATCTCGTGCTATTTGCCTTGTCAACTTTGTGCTGCAACGGCTGCCAATTGTTTACAACAAAAGTTGAGCTCAGAAGTTCGTTGCTGCCCATACGCTGATCGTATAACAGACCCTCAGTTACTTGTCGTCCTTGGTGTTCCCGAACAAGCCAATACGTTCTTTGGCCTACAACTCAAGACCCGGCGGCCACGAAGCTACCTGACAAGCCCAACATGCTCGGCACTAGCAGAGTTCTGAACTCCTGACACCCCCCACGGTCGCTACGCTCATTTTTGAGTGTGTCTGCTCCGGAACCATGCAAGCACCACCACCTAGATGCAGCATGCATGCATATGCCTATTGTCAGCGCTCGATACTTTGGTTGGTCACAAGCAGCAATTGTACGCAGCAACCAACGTATCAGCATGCGACCACCAGTGCCAGCCACCTCGACCTGCTGTGCGACTGCTGAGTTGCATACAGCTTGTTCTGTAGACTATACTAGACACCAAAAAAATTCAGTCAGTCAGTCTTTTTCAGTCATGAACACTATACAGCGTTCAAAGTGTGCAAGAACATGAAGCCTCTCTCTGTGCAAAGCCATGAGCATGTGCAAGATTGTCTACGATTTGTATCTGCTGCTGCTGCTGCTGCTGCTGCTGCTGCTGCTGCTGCTGCTGCTGCTGCTGCTGCTCAGCAATAAATACGGCTTTATCGAGACTGGATCCAGATTTATGGTCTAGACCATGATTGGTTGCCATGAGTGAGAAGAACCCCTATAAACATAACTCAGCAAGCTGATTTTGCCTGCCTTTATGCTGATCATGGCATGCTGTGGAGAGCATAACATCACGAGCTTAGGCAGCTCAAAATGCTTGCTTCGCTGTCTCTGGCAAGCTGGACCAAGCTGAAGCTCGTTTTGCAGCATGTCCGTAGCGGTCTCTACACAGACCACGAAGTATGCCGGAGCGAGCATTGCAGCAAAGACCACATCTGCATGGATTCATTGGTCTTTGGGCTTACATGCCATGATGGTCATGTGGAAGCAGGAGATTCTGCTGCCTCCATCACACGGCCTGCTGTAGGTACAAGCCTGGCGATGCCATCAATGATTGGATATGCTACATTGATCTCCTCACTGATCAGTTCTTGCTTGCTAGCATCATACCTATGCAGCACAACCAGCAGCAAAGCACTGCGCTTAAACTTGATCTGGCTCTTGATAGTAAGAGGCAGTGCAGACCAAAAGCGCTTGCCCACCTGAGATCTCCCTTGGTCAACGGACACACCAGGAAACGTAGGATTGCTGGGTCAAAGTGGGGTGAAGCTGCAGCATACAAGCTATAGATGCTGTGAAAATTGCTGCAGACTTGTGTAAACTGCAGACACACACTAGAGGCAGCTGCAACAGCTACAGGCCTGAGCAGCAGGAGGACAACCTGGATGTTGTGGGGCCAAGGACGAATTGGAAATAGAAACTAGCTGAGCGTTCCCAGCGATCTGCATGAGTATGCACAAACACAACGTTGCTTTATGCCAACGTGGCGCAGGCAAAGCATTCGGCAGCTCTCACATAAGGCAAACCTGCGAAGGACCTTTGAACAGACTCTGTGTAACCGTGCGTCTGATTGCTTGCAGCATGATAGGCTCCGTCTGCGTTCCGAAGGTTGTCAGTGCCGTCTCATGAAGCCAGTTCGTGTTTTCTGTGTTGCTCCGAAACCAGCAAAGTCAGCAGATTGCTGAGACATTGCGCCGCAAGTTCTGAATCAATGCTGCCAGCTTCACGCAGCAATGATCTGTAATAATCAGTTATCGACAGCTCAGGCGGTATGCAAGCAAAGTTTCAAATCGGTTAAGAGACTGCATGTCCTGCGAAGACCAGTGAGGGAACGCTCACAACAAGCAAGTCGACGCTGCAGACGGTGTAGCGGGACTCCTATGCAGACGAAAGCGGCCGGGGATGTCTTTGCGCTCGATTTTGACGGAGTGCTGGTCGACTCGGAACCAGAAGTGAGTGACCTGGTCGCACGTATATCATCTGCAATCCGACTAAACACTCGGTCCTGCAGATCTCATCTTCAGCTGTAGCCGCTGCAGCTGAGTACTGGCCCGAGCAGTTTAGCAACCTTGACCAAGCCACACATGACCAACTGCGACATAATATGCGGCAAGTTCGACCGGTCTTGGTGAACGGTGTGGAGGCACTAGTCATGGTACTCTGCTGCTCTGGTTCACATTGGCTAGGCTAGCTGCATGTCATCTTTGACAGAAGACTGCTCAGCTTAGAGTTTAAGCGCTGGCTGCATCTGCACAGCGCCTGTGCTTCTTGAGCTTGGACTCAAGCATGTTTGCCTGCAGGCCAGGATGGTGCTTGAAGACCCTGGGTGTGTTGACTCCATCATACAAGACTGGCAGAGCGTGTTGCCAGCAACGCTGAACAAGTGGAAAATTGAGCAGAAAGACTTACAGATCTTCTTTGAGGATTTCCGCAACAATCTGCTTCAGAATAAGGAGGTAACAAATGCACAAAAGCATTGCTGAAGCACTGTGCCTGCACTGTTATTTGCCAGGCAAGCTGTCTCACGGTATCCCTAGACTACAGGATGAATGGGTGAAAAGGCATGTGATGTATCCTGGTTTAGAAGAAACCCTCAAAGCTTGTAAATACCCTTGGTATATAGTCACATCAAGAGCTAAGCATAGGACTCTGAAGCTGGTAGATGCAATGCTCGATATGCAATGGCCAGAAGACACACCCAGGCTGTACTGCAAGCTTCTCCCTCCAAATCAACGCAAAATTGAAACGTTGCAGTAGGTGCTCCTCTGCTCTTTCAAAGCACGTTTTGCTTTCAGCTTGTACTTACATCACACTGAAGGTGGTGTTGTTCAGGCCACTGCACTGTGACATGCTGTGCTCTGCTGTCCCATGCATCGAGCTGAGCATCTTGATTTGCATTTCTGGACTTTGACTGCTGATGTACCACTGCTGTGCTGTGCTGTGCTGTGCTGTGCTGTGCTGTGCTGTGCTGTGCTGTGCTGTGCTGTGCAGTGCAGAAGCAGAAGCAGAAGCAGAAGCAGAAGCAGAAGCAGAAGCGGAAGCGGAAGCAGAAGCAGAAGCAAGCTTGCTAGCAGTCGAGTAACTCTCATTTCCTGTGCAGAGAGATTCTGGACAAACCAATGGTGAAGGAGCAGAATGCAACCATCCATTTTGTGGATGACCGCTACGAGACTGTCAAAGCTATTGCTGGGGAGCCTAGCCTCAGCAAAGTGCAAGTGTACATGGCAGACTGGTGTGTGACAGCTCACAGCGCTTTGAAAGAGGCTTGCAATGTTGTTTTTGAATGGTCTCAGCATGGTGCACAAAGCACCTTTTCACAACTGCAGATATATCAGTGTGCGTTCACATTTAGTCCCTTGCAGTCGGAGGGCAAACACACCAAAGAGACCTAGGCTTGCCCAGGCTCATCATTGAAGTTGGTGTTGGAGCTGCAGGGGTTACAGCACACAAGCAGAGAAGGATGCAGCAAAAGAAACTAAGGGCGTGCGGGTCATCAGCCTGACTCAGTTCCAAGAGCTGCTGAATTGGGGAATCCTTATGGGGGTATGTGCACTCACATGACTTTCTTGTGGCATGCATTCTGCAGTGCATTTGTAACTCACACTTGCTGGCACATGTCTTGAGCTGGTTGTCGTTTTGGTTCGTTGGGCAAGTCATCATGACCTGATGGCAGCAGATGCATAGAAGGGGTGTTGTGAGTTTTGAGTGAAAATGTGGTCTCGCTATGCAGGTGGATGACGGCTGTGGAGAAGATAATTGACCTGTGACCAGCAACGGCAGGGGTTGCTTCTGGTTTCAGATGCACCTCTACCAATGAGTGTAGTGATTTCAGTGACAGTTGGACTCATGAGGTGGCATTCAAGCCAGCAAGCTCACAGTGCTGCGCCCTATGCACAGATCTATGTTTCCTTGCTGTCAATAGTTAGAGTACAGTTAGAGAAAGCTGTGTGATATTAGCCAGCAGTTGAGCGTAGCAGCACAGCTGCATGCAGGTTACAATGTTGCGTGGCAAAATCATGATAGTCTGCAAGACATGACAGCGAGTATCTGATTCAGTAATGTAATAGCGGCTGTTCAAGTCACTGTGTGCAGCACAGCTGCAGAAAGTAGTGGCATGCACATGGCTTTCGATGGCATAGCACGCATATGAAGTTCATCATCAGTACCAACCACTTCGTGACGTTGAATTGTTGCAACACCAGCAAGGTATAATTGAAATTGTGCACTCGAGATCTTCAACGCAGACGTCTCTAACATGAGTAATTCTTGAGATTGAGACAGACTAATGCTAGAGTGCTTGCACAATGTAATTGCATGAGTGGCAGCATGCAGCTTGACAGGCAAATGCTAGTTGATAGAGCTGCTGTGAAGGCAATCATTGTTACATCATCACACAATCCTGATAAAGGCGACATTGTTTTCACTGACATAGCTGCACTCAACAACAAAACTAATTTTAACATGTTGGTCTGCCGCTTTATTCACATTGCATCTAGATCTGCACTGTTGACCATCTTGCAATGGACTATGAAATGACACCATGCTAAACAAACACTCTTGCTGAGTCTTGAAACTATTTCTTGAGCCTCCTGCCGTTAGCAGGAGCTGCACTGGGAGCTGCAGCTGGAGCAAGACAGGCAGGGCTGAACGTAGTTGGACAAGGCGCCACAATGCAGGAGAGACTGCTGATTGGCTTGTCATTGGCCACACACAGTGATCCAGAAGAGACAGGCCCTAGGGTGAGGTTGGCATTGAAGCTGTGGCACTCCACAGATCTTGTCTGATAACCAAATCCACAGGTTGCATTGCAAGCCGTCCAATCAGAGGTCACCCAAGTTGCAGCTCTACAGGTGCTGTTGCCTGGAGATGATCCTGTAGGTGCTGGTGACCTTGGAGGACCGCCAACATATGCGTCTTGCACACTGTAAGGGGTACCAGGTGGTGGAGGTGCCCTTGGGGAGTGTGACAACATTGCAGGCGGAGGAGGAGAGGGTGGAGGAGGAGGTGGAGATGCTGGAGGGGGTGATGAAGGTGGAGGTGATGCGGGCG
>JAABUK010000641.1_pt1 | contig 71718 bp, 68 predicted proteins | sample 5559141 | NCBI WGS metagenome assembly JAABUK01 (sample SAMN10711869, study PRJNA513367) | rock metagenome | isolation source: Antarctica rocks | place: Antarctica: Victoria Land, Pudding Butte nord | collected 2016-01-03 | reverse complement strand
GAAGAAGGGCTTTCAGAATTTCGTGGTTCTCGAAATGGAATCGTCAGCAGGCGGCAACTCCAGGTCTGGTGCCAATTCAGTTTCGGCCTATCCGTGGGGCGCGCATTACCTCCCAGTTCCTAATATCAAAGCCACCATGGTGCGCGAACTCCTGGAAGACCTCGGCATTTTGCGCAACGGAATTTGGGATGAAAGGAGTCTCTGCTTCGCCCCGCAAGAGCGGCTTTTTATTCAGGGCCGCTGGCAGGAAGAGATCGAACCGCAATTCGACAGCCCCCAAATGAAGCGCTTCGGTGACCGCATGAGGGAGTTTCGCGCAACAGGAGAATTCACTATTCCCAGCCGCGCTGGAGCGCCCGCTTCTTCACCACTGGACCGTCTGACCATGCAAGCGTGGATGCGCCAGGAAGGTTTTACTTCGCCATACGTGAACTGGTTCGTTGATTATTCCTGCCGTGATGATTACGGTTCTTCCGCGCGCGACACCTCGGCTTGGGCTGGAATCCATTACTTCGCTTCACGCGAGCCGGATGAAAAAGGTCCGCTCACATGGCCGGAAGGAAACGGCTGGCTCGTGAAGCGGCTCTTAGAAAAAGCCGGTGCGAGGGTTCAGACAAACTCCATGGTGACGCGCGTCGCCCGCGACGGCACTCGGTGGACGGTGAGAACAGAGGCAGATGAATACCAGGCTGAAGCAGTGATCTTCGCCGCCCCAACGTTTCTGGCCCGGCACCTAATAGATGGGTTTCCTGAATTCCAATCACGCACGTACTCTCCTTGGCTCACCGCAAACCTCACTCTGGACCGCATGCCGGAAGCAGGCGAGGGCGCTGAACTTGCGTGGGACAACGTCATCTACGGCTCTCCGACGCTCGGTTACGTGGACGCCACACATCAATCGCTGCGCACCAGACGCGAACAATCCGTATGGACTTTCTATTGGGCTCTGGCACAAGGAACTCCCTCAGAAAATCGAAAGGCACTTCTCGCGCGCGATTGGGGCTGGTGGCGCGATGCGATTCTCAATGATCTTGCGCGCGCTCATCCTGATATTCGTTCCTGTGTATCGCACATTGACATCATGAGGTTCGGCCACGCGATGGCCCGTCCCACCCCCGGATTTTTGGCAGCAGCGCCCCCGCCCGCAATCCCTGGCCTCTATTTCGCGAACTCAGACCTAAGTGGCTTTTCGATTTTCGAGGAGGCGCAATACTGGGGCGTACGGGCAGCCGATCAGGCGTTACAACGATTCCTCCATTGGTAACACCAGAGGCGGTTCGCGTAAGAAGTCTAGTCGGCTCATCTGTTCCACGGCGTCGCGCATCGCCTGTTCAGTGGTTTGCTCCGTGGTAATTACAAAAGGAAGATCTTGTTTCGTATCGCAAGATTGCTGCAGTACAGCTTCCAAGCCAATACGTTTGCCAGCGAGAATTCCCGCGAGCTCCGCAATAATTCCTGGGCGGTCCTCTACTCGGAAACGCAGATAATAAGACCGCCTTTGCAAGCAGACACTCACCGGTTGATATTCACCGAGCCGATCATGCGCGAAGGGCGAGACGCGTTCCGGACTCCCGGAGCGAATCTCGCGGGCCACGCGCATCAAGTCACTTACAACGGCCACTCCCGTAGGCTTCGGTCCCGCGCCGCGGCCGTAATAGAAAGTATCTTCGCCGTACAGGCCCTTCACCCAGACCGCGTTATAAGCACCTTGCACCCCGGCAAGAATGGTGGATTGAGGGATCAGGGCGGGGCGCACGGAAAGAATAACGCCCTCCTGTCCCTGGTGTGCCGAACAAATCAGCCGTATGGTGTGCTTCATCTGATGCGCGTATTGAAAATCAAGCGGCGTCACGCGGCGGATACCTTCCACATAAATATCAGTGGGCGTAATGCGCTCGCCGAACGCGAGCGCCGCCAGAATCGCTAGTTTCGAACGTGCATCGAAACCATCGACATCCGCACTAGGGTCCGCTTCCGCAAAGCCGAGCCGCTGCGCTTCGGCTAACACTGTTTCCAGTGAATCGCCGCGCTTCTCCATCTCCGTGAGAATGAAGTTACTAGTCCCGTTGAGTATTCCCGCGAGTGCGATTACTCGGTCGCCGGAGATACCTTCGCGCAGCACAGCGTGAATAGGAATGCCGCCCGCCACACTTGCCTCCATCGCCAAATTGATTCGGGCTTGAATCGCGCGATCCCAAATCTCAGAGCCGCTCTGCGCCATCAACTCTTTGTTCGCGGTTACCACCGATTTGCCGGCAGCTATAGCAGCGTCAATGATTTCGCGAGCCACGCCGGTGCCCCCCACTAATTCCGCGATCACGTGAATGGACGGATCCGCGATCACATCACGCCAATCTTTGGTAGTACGAATACCCTTGGGGAGCTGCAGTTTTTCAACGCCCCGGCTGCACGCCAAAGCAATGTTTAGTCTGAAGCCCAGCTTTAAGGCAATCTGCTCAGCATTCTCCGTCAGTATGGAAACAGTGCCGGAGCCAACATTGCCCAAGCCCACGATCCCTACATTTACTTCCTGCATAGTTGAGTATCATAGCAACAGCTTTTTATGCGACTTGCCCTCTGCATAGTATTTCTTCTCTGCTCCACCGCCGCCCTTCCGCAGGTTTTAGATCCCATGCAAACCCATGGAGGTCCTGAGGGCGAAAACGTCAAAGGGAAGCTGCCTAATGGCAAAGTACAGATGGATGAGATTCTAAAAGCCGACCATGCCAAGTCACTCGAAGACCTGAAGCAAATCACGGAGCTTTCGCAGGTTCTAGCCGCTGAGATGGAGCACGATACAAGTCACGTACTTTCACTGAGCAGCATCCGCAAAACTGAGGAAATTGAGAAGCTGGCACGCCGTATCCGCAGCCGTATGCGGAAGTTTTAATGCGGGTCACGGTAAACTATTCCGAATGGCGTTAACCCGCGAGAAAGGCCAATTGATGAGCGCGTCCGAAATCGATCGGACGCTGGTGCGCCTGGCGCATGAAGTTCTGGAGCGTAGCCGAAGCCTGGACGATCTGGCGTTCATCGGAATCCGCCGCCGGGGTGTGCCGCTGGCTCAGCGTTTAGCGAGCAAAATCGCGTCGCTCGAAAATCGGGAGGTCCCCGTCGGGATTCTTGACATTAACCTTTACCGTGACGATCTCACTACCGTAGGCGTTAAGCCTGTGGTGGGTGCCACAGAAATCCCGTTCTCGGTACAGGGCAAAGAAATTATCCTAATGGACGACGTACTGTATACGGGGAGAACCATACGGGGTGCCCTTGATGCTCTGTTCGATCATGGTCGCCCCTCCCGCGTTCAACTATTGGTTTTAATAGACCGCGGGCACCGCGAGTTGCCCATCGAAGCGCAGTATATCGGCAGGACCGTGCAGACTTCTTCAAATGAAATCATTGAAGTCAAGTTTCAGGAAATCGACGGCATCGAAAAAGTGCTGCTTGTGGAGAAAGTTTGAACCTGCTGGGTATCGAGCACCTGGAGCGCACCGAAATCGAAGCCATCCTGGAACGTTCCAAGCATTTCCAGCCTCTTTCCGGGCAACCTTTCCAGCGCTTCGAAACGCTTCGGGGCAAGATGGTGGTGAACCTATTTTTTGAAGCTTCCACCCGCACGCGTACAAGCTTTGAGATTGCGGCGAAGCGCCTGGGCGCGGAAGCGCTTTCCATCACGGCATCCGGTTCCAGCGTAAGCAAGGGCGAATCTCTGGTCGATACACTGAACACCCTTGGCGCGATGAGACCGCAGGCGATTATTATGCGCCATTCAGCATCAGGAGCGCCTCATTTTCTTGCGAGGCATCTACCCATTCCCATCATTAATGCGGGCGACGGCACACACGAACATCCCACCCAGGCGCTCCTAGATGCGCGGACCATTTTGGATCAGCGGCCGACTTTGGATGGCCTGCGCGTGGCAATCATCGGAGATATCGCCCATAGCCGCGTCGCACGCTCAAACGTATATCTACTTTCAAAATTCGGTGCGCAGACGGTGCTGTGCGGGCCCGCATCGCTGCTTCCGCGTGAGTTGGGGCAGTTAGCCCCGGGAGTTACCCTCACCAACAATATTCGGGAGGCGATTCAGGATGCCGACGTAATTATGATGCTGCGCGTCCAACTGGAACGCCAGCACGAAGTCCCCATGTCCGCGGGCGAATATTTTCAGTTTTTTGGATTGCGTCTGGAACATTTGGCACTAGCCAAGCCGCATGCCATTGTCATGCACCCTGGCCCGATCAATCGCGGCCGTGAGCTTTCTAGCGAAGTAGCAGACTCGCAAAGGTCAGTCATTTTGAATCAGGTGGAAAATGGCATCGCCGTACGAATGGCGGTGCTCGAACGGGTGCTGGCATGAGTTCGCTCAAGATAGTCAACGGGCGGGTACTGGACCCTTCGACCGGTTTCGACGGCATTCGGGATGTAGTGATTGTTAACGGAGTCTTCGCCGATTCGGCACCTACTGGAATTCCTGAATTCGATGCACGCGGATTGATTGTGGCCCCTGGCTTCATCGACATGCACGTCCACCTGCGTGAGCCTGGCATGGAGCACGCGGAGACTATAGAAAGCGGAGCCCGCGCGGCCGCGGCTGGTGGATTTACCACCATTTGCTGCATGCCGAACACCAGCCCCGTGAACGATAGCGCAACAGTGACTAGCTACATCGTTTCTCGCGCCAAGCAGAACGCGATCGTGAATGTGCTTCCTATCGGCGCCATTACGAAAGGTTCCGACGGTGAGGAACTTGCGGCCATCGGTTCCATGAAAAAAGCTGGCATTGTGGCTATTTCAGATGATGGCCGCCCGGTGATGAATTCGCGCGTGATGCGCCGCGCCATGGAATTTGCCCGCGCCTTAGATCTGCCGGTCATCGATCATTGTGAAGATCTGAATCTAAGCGCCGGGGGCGACATGCATGAAGGGATGATGTCCACTCGGTTGGGTCTGCGCGGTATTCCCTCCAGCTCGGAAGACGTGATGGTAGCGCGCGATATTATTCTCGCGGAGACCACGGGCGCAAGATATCACGTGGCTCACATTTCAACCCGCCATGCCGTAGCCATGGTGGCGTTCGCTAAATCTCGGGGGCTCCGCGTGACGGCGGAAACCACGCCGCACCACTTTGTGCTGCAAGACAAAGAGCTGCACGATTACGACAGTAATTACAAAATGAAGCCGCCACTGCGTTGTGAAGTTGACGTCGAGGCCGTAATTGAGGGCGTCGTCTCCGGCGCAATCGATGTAATTGCCACCGATCATGCTCCCCATGCCGGTAACGATAAGATGCAGGAGTTCGAACGCTGCCCATTTGGCATTACAGGGCTCGAAACCGCGATCGGTCTTTCGCTTGAAACACTGGTTCACACTGGAAAAATTCCCCTGATGCGCCTTGTGGAACTCTTCACCACCGGTCCCGCGCGTGTACTCGGGCTTACGTGCGGTACTCTCGCCCAAGGCGCGCCCGGAGATATTACAATCTTCAATCCGGAACGTAGCTGGACTTACGACGTGAATCAATCCCAGTCCAAGAGCCGCAACTCTCCGTTCCACCAAAAAGCATTCCGCGGCGGACCAGTAGCGACCATAGTCTCAGGGCGCACTGTGTGGAGCGCCTGATAGACTTCAGTAGTGTTCCCGCCGCGTAGTCAATCGCGTATTCAAGGGGGCCGCGCTCCATCGCCGCCCAGGCTTCTCAAGTTTCTAGTTAGCGCATTTCTTCTGCTCTTGATGGGCCGGTGGCTTGCCTCCTTCGTCATCGAATATCAGTGGTGGAATGAATTAGGCCAGCTCCAAACCTGGTTCAATGTATACCTTTACGGCGTGTTACCGGTCGCACTTGCCACAGTCATTTCGTCCGCAGTACTTCTGTTAGCGCATCGGTACGGTTTGCACTTTGCCGAGACCCGTCTTCGGGACCACCGCGTTTATGCGTGGCTGATTACGGCATTCCTGATTTTCCTCGCGTTTCTAATTGCCTCCGCGACGCTCGATTCGTGGACAGTGGTACGCTTCGCTGGTAGCAGGTCGCTGGCTGAAGCGCCCGGCACGTTTCACGACGCGGTATTCGGAAAGCCGCTCTCCTTTTATTTGTTTGACCTGCCCTTCTACGAAGGTCTTCGCAGGTTCTTGCTGGCCCTGATGATTGGGGCAATCGTAGTGTACTGGCTCGCGGCGCGCGCGTGGCAACTGCGGTATCGCGTGCCTGAACTGCGGAACATGGAGCGTATCGACTTAAGTGTTCTCCGCCTATCCGGCGGCTTGGAATCGCGCTTTCTGCGCGGTGCGCTTGCCATTCTGTTGCTCGCCTTCGCTGTGAAATTCTTTCTGGGCCGGTACGAAATGGTTCACAACGAACACGGGTTTATGACCGGCGTTGATTATGTGGATGCGAACATCGCTCTTCCGCTGCAATGGCTGTTAGTGGGCGCTTCGCTGGCAGCCGCGGCGCTGGTGGCTTCGGGGCGCTGGATTCTGGCGGGCATCATGATTCTCGCGGTGCCGATCGAGTTCATCATTCCCAAGCTGGTTTCAAATCTCTATGTAAAGCCGAATGAAATTTCACTTGAGCGCCAATACATTGAAACTCATATCCACGCCACCCGATCCGCCTATGGCCTAGAGCAGCGCGTCAAAGAAATCGAGTTCAAAACTAAGCCGGCCACCTCGATCGACACCACTCTCCACAAGCCTCTTTTGGATAATGTTCGCCTATGGGATTGGCATCCTTTTCACGATACTGTTGCTCAACAGCAAGCCCTCCGCACCTACTACGTCTTCAATGAACCGGATCTAGACCGCTACACAATCGACGGCCAGTATCGCCAGGTGCTGTTAGCCGCGCGCGAGTTGGATATCCGCCAGCTTCCAGAATCCCGCGCCAGTTGGATCAATCCGCATTTTATCTACACACACGGTTATGGCTTGGCACTCGCAGAGGTCAGCAAGATCACTCCGGAAGGGCGCCCTGTGTACCTGGTGGAAAACATGCCACCTGAAATCCATACACCCTCTCTCAAAATTGAGCACCCCGAAATTTACTACGGCGAGGTGATGCATGAGCCCGTCTTCGTTCGCACCGCTCAAGAGGAGTTCAATTACCCTTCCGGTAACGATAATGTGAAATCCCGCTACAACGGCAAGGGCGGCTTTCCCATTTCGTCATTGCCCATGCGATTGGCAGCGGCGGTGCATGAGGGCGACCCCAACATTCTGCTAACGCAGTACCTTACGCCGGAGAGCCGGATGATGATCCGGCGCAAAGTGGTGGACCGGCTTCAGGAACTTGCTGGGTTCCTGAATTGGGATGGTGACCCTTACCTGGTGGTTACTCCGGAAGGCCGCATGGTTTGGATGCTGGACGGCTACACCACTTCAAACGCTCACCCGTATTCGCGGACGTTAAGCATTGAGCGTTTTGGTAGCTTCAACTACATCCGCAATTCCGTAAAGGCAACGGTGGATGCGTACGATGGCGATACCAAGCTGTATATCTTCGACCCTGCCGACCCCATCATCCGCGCGTACCAGAATCTCTTCCCGGAGCTGTTTCATCCGCGGTCCGAAATGCCGTTAGGCGTGCAGGCCCATGCCCGCTACCCGGAGATACTTTTCAATGTGCAGGCTGAGATCTATCGCACTTACCACATGACGAATCCGCAAGCTTTCTATAACAAGGAAGATCTTTGGGATTTAGCACAGTACGTTTCCGGCCAGAACGGGCAGGCGCAACCAGTAACGCCTACTTACCTGGTGGCGACTTTACCGGGCGAAGAAAAGCCAGAGTTTTTGCTGATGACTTCCTTCACGCCGCGCACCAAGCAGAATTTGATTGGGGTACTGGCGGCCCGCTGCGATGGCGAGCATTTGGGAGAATTAGCCCTGCTGGAACTTTCAAAGCAGCAGCTCACGCCTGGACCGATGCAGATTGCAGCCAGCATCAATCAGGATCAGAACATTTCAAAGGATCTGACACTCTGGAACCAGCAAGGGTCTACCGTACTGCGGGGACAGATGCTGGTATTGCCAGTGGACAATACTTTTTTGTATGTGGAACCTATCTACCTGCAAGCAACTGAGGCGCGGATGCCACAGCTCAAGAAAGTAGTTCTCGGTATCGGTAATCGTTTGATCTATACGGACACTTATGAACAGGCGATTGCCCAATTAGGTGCTGGAAGTGCGGGTGCATTGCTCGACGCGCCTCAAACCGCTCCAGCGAATGGCAGCGCTCCGCCGCAGACTACAGTTTCCTCGGCAGCCTTGGACAGCCTGCGAAAACATCTGCAGCGATATCGAGAGTTACAAGGACAAGGGAAGTGGTCTGAGGCCGGGCGGGAATTGGAAGCTTTGGAATCTGAACTGAAGAAGTGAATATGGTGGCGGCGCGCAGACTCGAACTGCGGACCTACGGATTATGAGACCGTCGCTCTAACCACCTGAGCTACGCCGCCGACAAGCTTTTATTCTATCGCATTGTTGTTTTCAAGACTGCGCCACAGGTACCAGCAAGCGGCGCTGCAGTGGGGCTGCCAACCTGCCGCTATTCGTTCCACTTCCGCGGGATTCGGCATCTCAGCAAGCCCATAAGACCGCTGAATCGCCTGCCGGATTCCCAGATCGCCAACCGCAAGAATGTTCGGGCGCCGCAACCCGAACATCAGGAACATATGAGCCGTCCACACACCCACGCCCTTCACTTGCACCAGGCGCGCGATCACCGCCTCATCGTCCATTTCCACCAAGCTTTCAAAAGGCAGCGAGCCATCCTGCGCGTGACGCGCCAATGACCGGATGTACTCCGTCTTCTGCCCGGAGAGGCCCAGCTTGCGCATAGTGGTAAGCCGCAACCGAAGAACGTTTTCAGGCGTCATCTCACGGCCCTTCATGGCAGCGGCTAGCCTTCCAAAAATCACTTGTGCCACTTTGGTGGAAAGCTGTTGCGACACAATGGAACGGACCAGCGCCTCGAAGGTTGGGTCGCGATAAGCCATAGCAAATGGGCCAACCCGCTTGATGATGGCCGCCATCACGGGGTCTTTCGAAAGGTGTTTGACTATATGCTTCATGCCACAATGAAACACGGCGTGAAAGCCGTGCGTCTTACTAGATCATTATGAATCGATTTGTGTTTGCCGCCGGTGCCTTTTTGGCATCCGCCGCACTCCTGGGGCAGGATGTTTCGGAGCCTATCAAAGTAGACGTCAACATCGTCAACATGTTCTGTGCCGTTCGTGATAAAAAGGGCTCGCTCATCCCAAACCTATCGAAGGATGATTTTCAGCTCTTTGAAGATGGCAAGACCCAACCCATTAAGTATTTCACTCGTGAAACGGACTTGCCGCTGACTATTGGGCTGTTAGTGGACGTCAGCGGAAGCCAGGTAAACCTGATCGACATAGAAAAAAGGGCGGCAACGGCGTTTTTTCAGCAGGTTCTGAAGAAAAAAGACGTCGCCTTCGTAATCAGCTTCGGGGCCGATTCCGAATTGCTGCAGGATCTGACCGGCTCGCCTAAGCTTCTGCAGGAAGGGCTGGACCGCCTCCGATTGAATGCCGGCACCAGCGGTTTTGGGGGAGGGCCCGTGCCAACCGCAAACAAACCGAAGGGGACCGTCCTGTACGACGCCGTCTACCTTGCGGCAAATGACCGGCTGGCAAGAGAAGTGGGCCGGAAAGTCGTCGTGCTAATTACCGATGGCGAAGACCAAGGCAGCAGCTATTCCATTAAGCAGGCCATTGAGCAGGCCCAAAAGGCTGACGCCGTCATTTACAGCATCTATTACGTAGATCCTTACTTTTATAACCGTGGCGGTATGAGTTTCGGCGGCGGCGGGGAAGGCTACTTGAAGCAAATGTCTGAGGAAACGGGAGGGCGGGTGTTTCGGGTAGACCGGGGCCACACTCTCAGTGACGCGTTCACACAGCTCCAACAGGAAATGCGGAGCCAGTACGCCATCGGTTGGACGCCTTTAACGGACCGGAAAGATGGCAGCTATCATAAAACGGAACTCAAACTCACGGATAAGAACCTGAAGGTGCAGGCCCGTAAGGGCTATTACGCGATGCCGCCGCTCCAGTAGAGCCGAAGGCGTCACGATACAGCTCGATTTTCGGTGTAGCTTCCGCAATCACCGTCACAACATCGAAGCGCACCACATCCCAATTCACTTTCGCGCTACGTGTATAAGACCGCGCTGCTCCAACAACGTGGCGCTGCTTTTCTGGATGCACGGCCCGCTCCGGTGCGCCGGTGTCGCCAGATTGGCGCGTCTTTACTTCAACGAATGCAAGCGCCTCTCCGTCCCAGCCAATCAGATCCACTTCACCCTTTCCATTTCGCGGGCGATAATTGCGTGCGACGATCACATAACCGTTTTTCTGTAAAAACCGCATGGCCAGATCTTCACCCCTCGCGCCGAGAGCCCTTTCCGGGGACCACCGTTTCCGATGCAGCCCGTCACGAACGCGGTCCAGAATTAGGAACAGGTTCAAAATCGAACTCCATGGACTTTCCCCGGACCACAAAGCAAAGATAGTGTTCCCAGAACTTCCGGAAACGCGGAAACGTGTTGACCAGAAATTCGAACCCTAACCATCGCCAGAACGCTAGTAGCCGGACGTAGACGGAAATCTCACGGAAGCGCGCTTTGGTGTAATAGCCGAAACCGCCATGGTTTTCCCCGAAATAGCGAAAGCTGAAGCTATTCAAGTGGTGTTTATGAGTGGGGTCGCAGAAGGAACTGTAGTCGGTATAGTGCGGCGTCTCGATATGGACGCGTCCACCCGGGCGGACCAGCCGGTGAAATTCTTCCATCGTTTTGATGACATCGGTTACATGTTCAATGACATGGATTGCCCGCAGGCCATCGAAGCTGTGAGTTTCGAAAGGGTACGGGAACCGGTCAAGATCCGCCAGTACGTCCGCACGGCTGGCCGGGTTGTTGTCCAGTCCTACTGCCCCAGGATATTTATTGATTCCGCAGCCAACGTCAAGGATCAAGGTAAACTCATGAAACCATGAAACTGCCTCTGCTCGCGCTACTCGCCGTCTCAGCCTGGGCTCAGACTGTAACCGGCACTCTGGAAGGCCGCATCACAGACCCGAGCAGTGCGGTGGTTCCGCAGGTTCAGATTAAAGCAGTCAGCACGGAAACAGGGTTCGAGCGCTCTACGAAATCGAATCAGGAAGGCTATTTCCAGCTTACTTTTCTGCCTGTAGGAGAGTACACCGTGACTGCCGATGCCGCGGGCTTCGGCACGGTGCAGCGCCAGGCGCAAGTGGAATTAAGTTCGGCGCGTGAGGTGAGCTTCTCTCTGAAGCCAGCGGCAGTTGTGTCCGCGGTCACCATTGTTTCCGATAGTCCGGAGATCGATACCTCACGCGGTGATCTAAAGTCGACAATCGATGCCAAAGCAATAGAAGACCGGCCGCTCTCGTCGCGCAACATGCTTTCGTTGGTGGAGCAGATTCCCGGTTTCCAGTCTACCGGCGGTTACAGCGGAGTAAATAACCCAACGCTCTCCTCCGGCAGTTACGTTTCGTTCAACGGAGCCGGAAGCCGTTCCGTAGCGTTCCAGATTGACGGGGTGAACAATGATGACTCATCCGAAGGAACCAGCCGCCAGAACGTGAATATCAGCTCCATCAAAGAGTTTCAGGTGCTGACGAACTCTTACTCCGCAGAATTCGGTCGGGCAGGCGGCGCCGTGGTACTGGTCCAAACAAAGTCAGGCACCAACAAATTCCACGGAGACGCATACGAATTTCTTCAGAATGATAAGTTGAATGCTAACTCGTTCTTCAATAATTCTTTTGGTACAAAGCCCGATGGAAACCCTGTAGCCGCAAGGCCGCCCTACCGCAGAAATCAATACGGCTATACCGTGGGCGGGCCGGTACTAAAAAACAAACTGTTTCTGTTTCACAGCTTTGAACAAACTAAGCTGCAGCAATACAACACTTTCACCCGCTTTATCTTTCAACCGGCTGAACGGCTACAGGTGGGCACTTGCCGCCTCTGCTTAAATCCGGAAGATCATCCAAACCTGCAACCGGATTTGCAATTCCTGCAGGGCATCATGAACCGCTTTCCTCAGAGTGCCGCGAACAATCTGGCAGCCTGTGACCACTGCTATACACAGACTGAGCCAGCCAGCTACCCGGATTCTGATTACAGCGGTCGCGCGGATTGGATCGCTTCGGCCCGCGATAGTTTCACTGCCCGCTACCAATACAGCCGGCAGAGGCGGGCCCCCCGTGATCTGATCGTCGGCGAACAAGCACTTCAGAACAACAAACAGCAGAATGTCGGCTTCACCGCCACTCATTTGTTTACGCCCACTACGGTCGGCGAGTTCCGCTTCGGCCTCGGTTTGCGAACCACCATGGTGGATATTGAAGCAGGCAACAATACACCGATCGTGCGCATCTCAAATCCGTCGCCATACGCCACCACCACGCTGGGAAGTGCCGGCTCTTTTCCGATTCACCGGTACCAGACTGACTTTCAGTACGTGGGCAACATCTCCCACGCCAGCGGGAAACACACGCTCCGTTCGGGGTTCGATATTCGCCGCCAGCATCTTGATGACCTTGCGGATAATTTCTCCCGCGGCTTTTACACCTTTGGGGCGACCGGCGTCCTAGGGCAGGCCAGCCGCTACGAAGGTTATGAGAACTTCTTGCGGGGTTACGTCACCAGCTTTGAAAAAGGTTACGGGAACTTCACCACCTTCAATCGCCTTGGTGAGTTCAATCAGTACGTGATGGACGATTTTCGCGTGACCTCCCGATTGACTTTAAACCTGGGGTTCCGTTACGAGATTGTATTGAGCCCTTCAGAGCGCGACGGAAAGATCAGATACACTTTCGATGACTTCTATAAAGGTTATGAACCCCGTTTCGGATTCGCATATTCACCCACGCCCCGCTGGGCTATTCGCGGCGGGTTCGGGCTTTTTCATAACCGCATCTTTCAATCTGTGTTTTCGCAAGGAAGTACCAATCTGCGTTCGCTTCCGCCGTACGGTGCCGACCGCACTTATGAAGCTTCTTTCAACACGTCGGACCCCAGCAACGGCTATGTCTTTGTCCCGGGCTCCTTTAACCCGGGCCGCATCAGCGGTAGTCGGATCGATCCTGGATTAAAACCTCCCGAGACGCAGCAGATGCACTTCACCATCGATAGGCAACTCTCAAACAATATGACGTTCAGCATTGGTTTCACGCGCACGCGGGGAATTGGCTTGCTGCAGAATCAGATCACTAACCGGGCGCGATTTCCTTTTCTCTCTCCGCAAGACGACGTGTTGTATGACAAGATCGATCCCGACCTGGGCAATACGAATCCACTTCCGGGATACATTTCGCTCGCTCAACCCCGAACCAACCAGCGCAGGCCTAATCTGAATTACACCACCATCTACATCATCGGCAATCAATCCTGGAGCTATTACAATGCCTTGCGAGTTGAAGTGAAAAAGAGATTCTCGAAAGGTTTGTTATGGCAAGCAAGCTATTCTTTCAGCAAGAGTATCGATACCGGTTCTGACGTGACCGCTGGAAGCGCATTGACTGAATCGGGTTCCGCAAGGAGCGTGCGCGGGCTAAGCGATTTTGACCAGCGTCACCGGCTGAACGGCAATCTGAGTTATCTGCTCCCGTTCTTGACAAGCGCGAAAGGATTTAGCGGCCGCGTCTTAGGAGGCTGGACAGTTACATCGAATTTTACGGCCGCCAGCGGCAACCCTTTCACGGTATCCGCCGGTTACGATTACAACGCCGATGGACTCTCCAACGACCGGCCTGTCCTGCTCGATCCCTCCGTTTTTGGGCGCTCCATCGATAATCCGAATACGTCGCGACAGCGCTTGCCCTTCAGCGCCTTTTACCCAACCTTCAAGACCCTAAGCACGGAGCGGCCGTTCGACCCGGGCGGGAGTGACAAAGATTCAATAGGCCGCAATACGTTTTTCGGTCAGGGACTGGCCAATGTTGATTTCGGTCTCTACAAAGCCTTCGTACCTTATGAGGGGCACCGTCTGACATTCCGCGCTGAAGTCTATGGAGCCACCAACTCGCCGCATTTTTCATTTCCCACAACCAATACCGCAAGCGCGAGCTTCGGCCGAATCAGCAGCACTTACAATCCGTTTAACTTCGTCGGAGCCTCTCGCAACGACGCAGCGTCGCGAATCATACAACTGGCGCTTCGATACCCCTTTTAAGCAAGAATCGTAAACGGATCTTCCTCTGCCTGGAGCGAGGCTTCAGCCGTGTGATAGCGCGGGTCCAGAAGTCGTGCAGCATCAATATTGCCAATCGCCGAGAGCAAACTCTGTTTCACTCCTGGTTCCGACATAGCATCGCGGATGTGACCTCGCACGGTGTTCGTTTTAAACGAGCAGACACACGGGACAATATTGATTCCCAGTTGTCCCGCAAAAGCAGTCGTGATCTCTTCCGACACGTAAATTAAAGGGCGGATGATTCGAGCCGTACCCTCGCGTGAATTCACGACTGCTGGCAGAGCGCTAAGCCGTCCGTTGTACATTGCATTCCGCAATAGAGACTCACAGGCATCGTCAGCAGTATGGCCTAGCGCAATCACGTTAGCCCCAAGGCTGCGTGCCACCTCATAAACGGCCCGGCGGCGATACCGGCTGCATAGGTCGCACCCATGGTCAGGTTTTTCGTCGATCAGGCTCAACGATGCCTCATCGGTGTAGTGCACCCACTCGATGCCACGCTCCCTGATGAATTCGCCTACGGGCTGCACGGGGCGTACAAACTTTCCTTGTTCAATCGTGAACGCACAGAGTGTGAACCTGATTGGGGACCGGCGATGCAGAAGCCGCAACACCTCTATGAGCGCAAGAGAGTCTTTTCCGCCCGACACACCGACAGCTACCCGGTCACCCTCCCGGATCATATCGAAGCGTTTGATCGCCTCGCCGGTCTTGCGCAAAATAGCTTTTTCGGGATGCACGGTAACTCTTATTCTAATAGCCCAATAAAAAAGAGCCGCGATCTCTTGCGAGACCGCGGCTCCCTCTTATAGCCGGTTTGGACCGGATTTAGTAATCCATGCCTTCCGGGCCGTGTCCGCCGCCAGGTCCGCCTGCGGAAGCAGACTTCTTCTCTGGAATCTCGCAGATCATTGCTTCAGTGGTCAGCATCAAGCTGGCGATTGAGGCAGCATTCTGGAGCGCGGTACGGGTTACCTTGGTTGGATCGATTACGCCGGCCGCTACCAGATCTTCGTACTTATCGGTGGAAGCGTTATAACCGAAGTTGTTGTTGTCATTCGAGCGAACTTTCTCGACGACAATCGCGCCTTCGTGACCGGAGTTGAGGACGATCTGGCGGAGCGGCTCTTCGCAAGCGCGGCGGACAATGTCCAGACCGAACTGCTCATCGCCTTCCATCTTCTGACCCTTGAGTGCATTGGACGCTCGGAGCAGCGCTACGCCGCCACCGGGAACAATGCCTTCTTCGACAGCCGCGCGTGTTGCATGGAGCGCGTCTTCGACACGGGCTTTCTTTTCCTTCATTTCGGTTTCAGTCGCCGCGCCAACCTTGATTACCGCAACGCCGCCGGCAAGCTTCGCCAACCGCTCTTGCAGCTTCTCACGATCATAATCGGACGTGGTGTCTTCAATCTGAGCACGCAACTGCTTAATGCGGCCTTCAATCGTTTTCGACTGACCGGCGCCGTCTACGATTGTGGTGTTGTCTTTGTCGACAGTGACGCGTTTCGCACGGCCAAGATCTTCCAGCTTCACGCCTTCCAGCTTGATGCCGGTTTCTTCGAAGATCGCCTTGCCGGCGGTCAGAATGCCAATGTCTTCCAGCATCGCTTTGCGGCGGTCGCCGAAGCCAGGAGCCTTAACGGCGCAAGCGTTCAGGGTGCCACGCAGCTTGTTCACAACCAAAGTGGCCAGCGCTTCGCCTTCCACTTCTTCCGCAATGATTAGCAGCGGCTTGCCAGCACGGGCAATCTGTTCCAGCAGGGGCAGAAGATCTTTCATGTTGCTGATCTTCTTTTCGTGAATCAGGATGTAAGGATCTTCCAGAACCACTTCCATGCGCTCGGGATCGCTCACGAAATACGGTGAGAGATAGCCGCGATCGAACTGCATGCCTTCCACGGTGGAAAGCTCGGTCACCATGGTTTTCGATTCTTCAACCGTGATCACGCCGTCTTTGCCAACTTTGTTCATCGCTTCGGCAATAATGCCGCCGATGGTGTGATCGCTGTTCGCGGAGATGGTGCCAACCTGGGCAATCATGTCGCCCGAAACAGGCTTCGACATTGCTTGCACGGCAGCTACAGCGATCTCAACGGCTTTGTCGATCCCGCGCTTCATCTGCATGGGGTTCGCGCCGCTGGTAACAGCCTTCACGCCTTCACGGAAAATCGCCTGCGCCAGAATAGTGGCGGTGGTGGTGCCGTCGCCAGCTACGTCAGAGGTCTTCGAGGCAACTTCACGCACCATCTGCGCGCCCATGTTTTCCAGCGGGTCTTTAAGTTCGATTTCCTTCGCAACAGTCACACCGTCTTTCGTGATGGTGGGGCCGCCAAACTTTTTCTCAAGGACAACATTGCGTCCCTTGGGGCCAAGGGTAACCTTCACCGCATCGGCCAACTGATTCACGCCGCGCAGGATCGCCTGCCGGCTATTATCCGCATAAACAATTTGTTTTGCCATGATTTTTTCTTTAGTCTCCTGGGACTCGGTTACTTCTTGCCGTCAAGGATGCCTAGAATCTCATCCTCACGCATGATCATGTATTCCACGCCATCAATCTTGATGTCGCTTCCGGAGTACTTGCCGAAAAGGATGCGGTCGCCGACTTTTACTTCGAGCGGCACCACTTTTCCATCTTCCAGTCGCTTGCCATGCCCAATTGCAGCAATTTCGCCTTCCTGGGGCTTCTCTTTCGCGGAATCGGGGATGTACAGACCACCTTGCATGGCCTCTTTTTCCTCGACGCGCTTGACGACCACGCGGTCATATAACGGACGAATATTCATAGTTTGAACCTCTGGATTTTTCGGAATCGAGCTTAGATCGGAAGCTAGTTCGCTTCCGACTAATATTATTAGCACACCAGAACGGAGAGTGACAAGAAAAATCGGCAACTTATACAAACAAAAGGCCTGCACTCTAGAAAAAGCAGTGCAGGCCAGGTTGGAACAGATTTTCAGCGATTAGGACCAGAGTTCGTTAATGGGTCCGTAAATATCCTGATCTGAGTTCGGCACATAATAGAAACCGCGGCCCAGAGGGTCATCGTGGCGAACCGTGGTCCAATCGATTCCCATGGCGGAATAGATCGTGGCTTCCACATCCTCGGGTTTCACATCTCTCTGCCGAGACCATCCGGAATCGACCGTCATCGAGCCTTGGGCGTCCGTCGTGCCAATGGTTCTACCGCCTTTTACTCCGCCTCCCGCAAACATGACGAACTGCTGCAAAAAGTGGTCACGGCCCGCAGCCATAGAGAGCTTGCCGGTTGTACGGCCAAACTCTCCCAACATTACGACTAGCGTGCTATCCAATTGACCGGACGCCTTTAAATCGCTTAGGAAGGTGCTTAGTCCGTTGTCTAGCAAAGCAGCCATGGATGTGGGCTGAGTGGAAAGTGCTGCATTCGCATAGATGTTCTGGTGCATATCCCATCCACCCTGGGTAACTTGCACGAAACGGGTTCCCTCATTAGCTGATAACACCTGCTTGGCCACTAGGAGCGAATTACCGAACGAAGTGTTTCCATACCGCATGCTATCTGCAGTTGAGTACTGAAAAGCCTTGCTGACAATCGGGTTGTACATCATTCCTTGGGCTGCCTGGTAAAACTTGTCATAGTCTTCCATTGGCTTCCCGTACGGAGAATTTTGGCGGATATTGTCGTCCAGGTGATGCAACAAATCGTAACGATCGTTGAAACGTGCTTGCCCAGTGCTATTGGTTGTGTTTGCGATGCCGGCCGTAGAGGGTGCCACCCGGAAGGGTGCGTACTCGGAATTGAAGTAGCCCGGTCCCGCGCCATTTGAAGAATTCAGCGCCAGAAAAGTGGGAAACACTTGATTCGGCTTTCGCTCGTGCTCTTTTTCAATCGCGACGACGCTGCCCATGTTTGGAGAAATGTTCCCCAGCACGGCTGCCGGATTTCGTCCGATCTGAACCCAGTTCTGACCTAAACCGTGAACCAGCGCCCAAGCGCGCATGGACCGGACGATAGCGATATCACCCATCTGAGCGCCCAATTTCGGCATAATGCCGGTAGGCCAAAAGACGCCATTCACAGTGGACGGATTGAAAGACAAAGGCGTCACACCGTCAATCATCTTCAGATCAAAAGTGTCGGTGTGGCTTGGAGCTCCAGCAAGAAGAATAAAGACCACGTTCTTTGCCGTGTTTTTCATCGCCACGGAGCCGGAAGTGGATATGACCGGAGCCGCCGGAAGCCGGTTTGCCAGGAAGGAAGCTGTAACTCCCCCGCCCGCTAATTGGAAGAAGTGCCTGCGGGTCAGGTGCGGCCGCGCATAGAAAGATTTCGTCGGGTGCGGATAGCGCTCAATCAGCTTGTCGAATTTATTCTGGCTGTCCATGATTCCGATCCTTTAGTAATTGAAAATGAAATCAACTTTGTTGAATAGCGCCCAGAACAAATCTTCCGCGACCGCAGTACGGTTTCCGGTAGACGTTAATTTTTGAATTGCGGTGTTCATTTCAGTGTCCGAAGGCTTCCTGGAAAGCACGTTCATATACAGGATGTTGACCAGTTGGGGGTTGGGCAAACTGATATTTTTAGTCAGCAAGCCATTCGGAACTGTCGCTTTCACTCTTGTTTCTATGAAAGGATCGTTCATCATGTTTAACGCTTGAAGAATAGACCCGTCCTCGCGGCGGGGATTGGCGTCACGGTCTCCGCGCAGAAAAGTATCGAGGAAGGTCGTCACACTGCCGCCTGGCATGGCGACGACATCAGGCAGTTGCATTGCAAAAGAAATTTTCCCGAAACCTGGTGATACTACGCCATATGTCGTGGAGTCATTCGAGAATCCGTTGACGGTGTACGCGGGAATCACATTCGTGGCCTGCGTCACTGCATCATGCAACTCTTCCGGCCACAATCTGCGGACAAATTTTCGGGCAAAAAACTTCTCGTAAGAGATGTCCCAATTTCCGGAATAGCTGGAAGAGAGCTGGTAAGTGTCCGAACTTGCAATCTCCCTCTGTAGCGCTTTTAAATCGAAGCCGCTATCTATGAAGTGCTTTGTCAGCGATTGCAGAAGTGCCGGGTTTGAGGGCTGCAAAGTCCACGGCGCAGCGGGCGGATTTGATGCGTCCAACCGTGCCGGATCGAATTGGTCAGGCGGATCCACAATTCCACGCCCGAAGAATTGAGCCCACATGTAGTTCACTGTGGCTCTGGCAAATTGCGGATCGGAAGTCACAAATCTGGCGAGGGCGGTCCGGTAATCCTCCCCTGGGTTCGGCTTGCCGCCGCCAAACAAATATGTGGGAGCAACAGTTCTTATTTGGCTAGCACCCGCACCAACATAAGCCCGCGCTGGCCGGTTCCCGGTTGTGCTTCCGAGTTGATAATCGGCCGCGTATTGATCCAGAGACCAATAATACAAGTTGTTGTTCTGCGGCATATTCGGATCCGTAATCTTCACGCGGACCGGCTTGGTATGCGACATGAACGCGGAAAGTTGCCACGCCTGATAACGAGTGGTTTGGCTTCCCCACAGATTGAGTGAATCCAGGTGACCGCGCCCGTTATGGCACAGCAGGCAGTTCATGTGTGTAATGCCCAGGAACTGTTGCGCAACATCGGTGGTTTGTTGGTCGAAGATATCCTGCTGCGGGCCCCCACTCACCACGCCGCCCACAAGCCAATTCATTTGCCCGTTGCTTTGGTCGTAGCTGTTCCCCCCTTGAGCGCCGATCAATTCAGCGGCAATCGTGTTGTAGGGTTTAGCTGCCGCAAGAGAATCGTGAATGTACTTGTAAAATGCATTGCGACCCTCCGCCCGGCGCTGTGTCCCGGTCACGTTTGAGGCATTGTTTTGATAAAGATCGCCGAAATACATGGTCCATTTGTCCACCCATTCGGGCTTGGCCAGCAGTTCGTCAATCAATTTCGTTCGCTTGTCCGCGCCAGGATCGCTGATGAAAGCCGTGATCCGTTCCGGTGTGGGAATCCGCCCGGTCAAATCAAGCGTCACGCGCCGGATAAAAGTGTAATCGTCAGTCTTATCCGCAGGCGTAATGCGGTTTGCTTTCAAATCCTGCTGAATATAGAAATCTATAGAATCTGGCGCGGGTGGAACCATGAAACTTGCATTCGTCACCGAACCCATCTCTACACCGTTTGTAAATGAGATGCTGTTGGGGTGGAAAGAATTGGCAACAATCCGCGTCGTTTTTGAAAGTGCAGACTCCTCAGGGGCACCGGCAGCGTTCAAAGACGACTTCATAAACTTTTCCCGATGGGCACCGAAAAAGGCACATTCGGAATGGTCCGCCATTTCAATATCACCTGTACTTTGCGCGGCCATGGGAATGGCACCTGCCGGAATCAAAAGAGAAAAAACCAGGCAAAGCGTGCTAAACCGGTAAAAGGGGTGCTGAATGCGCATGAAGAGGATCTCCGAAAAGGTTCTGACTGGCTAAACACTACTATCGTCACGTAGTTGCTAGACCTGTAGACATGGTTTCAACGAATTGAGTTTTTTTAATATCTAATTGCGGAACATATCAAAATTCGGGATAGCAGGTCTACTTGCCCTCATGCTGGCTTCGTTTTCTGCAGCCGAAACCACCAATACATTACAGAACGGAAGCGTAAACGGCAGATATTTTTTTCGCCAGCTTCAGTTTTCAACAGACACTTTGGGAAGGATTACTGGCAGTGCAGCCTCGCTGGGCTCGTTAAGCTTCGACGGTGCTGGCCGGTTTACGGTGGATGGCTTTCAAACTGCCGGCAATCTGCCTGCCACGCCGCTGACCGGAACTGGAACGTATACCGTCCAGAGTTCCGGCGTGATGACCATTTCGAACCCGCAACGCAACGGTCTGACGATCAACGCGCGTCTGGGAACTGAAATGATTCTGGGGTCCACCACGGAAAGCGGCGACAACACGTTTGACCTGTTTGCCGCCATTCTGGCCCCGGCTGACGGCCAAGGCAACTCCCTTTTTCAGGGGACTTACTCTGTTAGTTCCTTTGAACTGCAGAGCGGGTTAGCGGCGGGCGCGCGCTCCGCTCTCTTCAGTCTTCCCGTGGATTTGGGGGGTGCTATCGGCGTGTTCCGCGCCACTGGACATGCCGCGAATCTGCAAAACGGCGTGCTTTTCACGGAAACCGTGGGTGGGGCCAGTTACGCTATGGGTGCCAATGGAATTGGTACTATTTCGCTTAGCGGCACAAGCCCGCTATTAAGCGGCACCCGCAACCTTTATGTATCGCGGTCCGGCAACGTAATTCTTGCCGGGTCTCCGTATCCGGGAGGACAGGATTTTTTCATTGGGGTTCGCCAGTTTGTGGGGCGGCCCGCACTCAGCAATCTTTCGGGCCTTTATTGGACGGGGGGCTTGAGGTTGGATACGAAGAACCTGAGCACGGAGGCATACGCCGGGTCGTTGAACAGTTCTCCTTCCCTGGCGCGGGCCGTGACGGCAGACCGCCTTCACCAATTCGGTACCGCGCCTGAAGACGCCACTTTAGCCAACGCAATTTCCGTAAACTCCGATGGAAATTTCGCCTACGGCTTAGATGTTCTGTCTCTTGGAACAGGCGGCGACAGTTTTGTGGCAAGCGGCTTGAGCACGGTTGATCCGGGCGGCTATTCGATCGATATCGGAATCCGTGCACCGGTGCTGACAGGGCCGGGTGTTTTCGTAAACCCGCAAGGCATATTGAACGCCGCGAGTCTCGCTCCCGCTGGTGCCGCAATTTCACCGGGCGAACTGGTTTCGTTGTTCGGAACTGGCCTGGCCAGCACGGCGGTAACCGGCACCCCTCCTTATCCACAGACTCTAGGCGAAGTCTCCCTGACCATCAACGGATTGCCCGCGCCAATTGCTTACGTTAGCAGTGGCCAAGTCAATTTTTTGGTTCCGTACGCAGCCGCAGGGGCAACAGCGAACATTGTGGTGACTAACGGAACAAGCATCTCTAATACGGTGGCCGTCGCGCTGCAGAAAACATCACCAGGGGCATTCTCGGCGGGTGGAGCGGGCACTGGGTTGGGCGCGATCACTCATGCCAACGGAAGCTTAGTGACCGTGGCCAATCCCGCGGCTCGGGGGGAAACGGTAGTGGTTTATGCGGCCGGACTCGGCGTTGTAACTCCTGCCGCCATAGATGGCACCGCATCCAGCGGCACCACTATTAACCCTGTTGCGGTGGCAATCGCAGGGCAGCCCGCCAAGGTCACCTTTGCAGGCCTTTCCCCCTCTTTTCCCGGGCTTTATCAGATCAATGTCTTGATCCCGGCGAATTTGGCCGGTAAGGGAGCACTCCCCTTAGCGATTCAAACGATTGACGCCTTTCACGACCAAGTAGATCTGCAGGTTCAATAAATTTTACTGCGTTCCATCGATTTTCTGGCTCGAAATCAGGTACTTTGCCAAAGGCCAGCGAAACGAAACGACTGCGCCGAGCGCTGAAGCAATTCTATGTTTCACCCCGGCGGCGGTTCCCTGATATTTGGAAAGGTACACAGCAGTTCCGATAGCTGCATCAGCCGCCAACAGAGAGGATTGCGCCGGGATATTTTCATGGACGGCGCGAACCGATTGCACCACACGTATTTTCTTATTTGCCCGCCGGATTACTTGTGCGCACAGATCCAGGTCGCTGCCAAAATTTCCGTAGCGTTCATCAATCTGGCGCATTGCTTTCAGGAAGAATGCTCTCACCATCAGAGCGGCCCCGGTCACGCCAGGCACGTCCTGATCCGTCATAGCAGTGACCGGGATAAGTTCCGGGCTCGGCGCATTCTGGCGCACCTGTGGCGTTGGGTGGCCCATCTTATCTACCAGCAAAGGAGCGACGGCGCCCACGTCAGTATGCTGATCCAGCACGTCAGCCAGTTCGGAGACGCCGACACCGGGAATCCGCGTATCATCGTGGAGAAAAAGCACAAATTCGCCTTCCGCGCTTCTCAACCCCAGGTTGAGCGCCTTGGTCAAGCCGAAATTTTTCGGCAGGCGAATCCATCGCACATGCGGAAAATCTTCTTCAAGCTCCGCTACCCCACCATCGGTTCCGTTATCCACGACGATTAGCTGGTGCTCGGTCCCCAAAGAGTTCAACGACTCCCGAAGCTGTTCCGGCCGATTGCGAGTCACAATGACTACAGAAATTCTGATCATACGAAGACAGGCTTCCGACCCAGGATAAGGTAGATTCCAGCCATTGCTAAAACCAGTGAAATCCACTGCTCCAGCGAAAGAAAGAGGCCGAGGGGATTCGATTCATCGTGCGCGCGGAAGAATTCGACAATTAACCGCGCGATTCCGTAGAGAACCAGATAAAGCCCGATGACGGAACCAGGCTTATGAGACCGCAAGGCCAGCCAGTAAAGCACTGCAGCGATGGCAAACTCAGCCAAGCTCTCGTAGACTTGGGTGGGATGAAGGGGAATACCAAGGGGGACGCCTACATTTTGGGCATCACGGCTGGTGAATGTGACGGCCCAGGGGAGGTGACTAGGGCGCCCCCAGCAACAACCTGCGGCAAAGCATCCAAGCCGGCCAATTCCGTGACCCAGGGCAACCCCGGGAGCGAAGATATCCGCCGTTTTTAGAACGGGTAAGTCCATTCGGCGCATGTAGAAATATGCCATAAAAAGCGCCGCCACAAAACCGCCGTAGAATATCCCCGCTGATTGCAAAGTCGCCAGAGAGAACACCTCCAGGGGGTGAGCGCGATACGAAGGGTCAAGCACGATCATCAGGACCTTGGCACCTACAATTCCGGCAAGAGCGCAGTACACACCCAAATTGATTACCGTGTCGCGGTCGAGCCCTTCCCGCTTTGCCAAGCGGCCAATGAGCCATAAAGCAGCAAGAAATGCGAGGGCAACCAATACGCCATAGGTGGGCAGCGAAAAAGCCCCAAAGGAGAAAAGTTTAGGTAGCACGGGCAGGCGCTCCTGTTGGTTTCCACATGGCCAGCAGGAGCAAACCCGCGCCGATACAAATAGCGGTGTCCGCTACATTGAAGGTGTACCAGTGTGTCTGGCCAATGTAGAGGTCAATAAAGTCTGTTACGGTGCCGCTACGCACGCGGTCAAAAACATTACCTAGCGCCCCTCCGAAGATAAAGGCCAGTGCGGTTGCGGTCACCCGGTCAGTGCGATCGGCGCGCCAGAGCAGAGTGGCTAAGATGCCCACGGCCAACAAGGAGAATGCCACCAGCAGCGAGGTCCGGAACCGAGACGCAGATTCGGATAAAATTCCGAAGGCCACGCCCGGATTTCGTGAGCTAACAAAATTGAGTAGCCCAGGGATGACTTGCTTGGTATCGAAAGGACCAAGGTTAGCCTCCACCAGCCATTTCGACCAACGGTCCAGCCCGAAAACTCCGAGCGCAATCAGGAATACCGTAATTCGGCGCTGAGTCATGCGGCGATTTCGTGTAGGATAGCGGCGCAGGGTGCGCAGACAGTCGGGTAGTAGGTGTCGGTACCGACGTTTTCGGTGTATTTCCAGCAGCGTTCGCATTTTTCGCCCGCGGCGCGGCCGATTGTGGCTGTCAGATTGTCACCTGGCGTGACCTCGACCGCACTCACAATGAAAAGACTGGCGAGTTGTGCCTGATACTTTTCGAGCAAAGGGAAAAGGTCCGGTGGCGCCGCTAACGCTACCTGGGCTTCCAGGGGTGCACCGATCAATTTCTCCTGGCGAGCCACTTCAAGAGCGGGAAGAACCGCGTCGCGCAGGGAAAGCAGCTTGTCCCACTCCACGAAATCTCCTGTTACTGACGCGTTCCACACTGGAAATTCAGCAGTATGAACACTGCCGCCGTGCCCAAGCTGAGGCCAGACTTCTTCCGTGGTGTAGGAAAGAATCGGGCTGAGCAGACGAACAAGACCGTCGCTAATTCTGTAGAGGGCGGTTTGTGCACTTTGCCGGGCATGCGATTTCGGAGCAGATGTGTACAGGCGGTCTTTCAGAATATCGAAATAAATACTGGAAAGCTCTACCGTGGCAAATTCGCTGATTGCCCGGTAAACCTTGTGAAACTCGAAATTTCTATAGTGTTCGAGACACGTCCCGATGAGGGAATTCAGGCGATTGAGTATCCAGCTATCTAACTCCTGAAGATCCGTCACCTGATCCGTTTTTGGATCGAAGCCATCAAGATTTCCTAGCGCATAGCGAAACGTGTTGCGCAATTTGCGATACGCCTCGGTTAAACGGGTGAGGATAACCGGAGACATGCGGACATCTTCGTTGAATTCAACCGAGGCGGCCCAGAGCCTTAGGATATCGGCACCGTATTGTTTGATGATCTCTTCCGGCTCGATCGCGTTGCCAAGCGATTTGTGCATCGCTTTGCCATCCCCATCAAGCGCCCACCCATTGGTAGCGCAACCTTTATATGGCGCGCTGCCGCGAAGCGCCACTCCCACCAGCAACGACGAATGAAACCAGCCACGGTACTGATCTCCGCCTTCCAGGTATAAATCCGCCGGCCAGTGCAGGCCGTTTTGCTCGTTCAGAACCGCTAAATGGCTGGATCCGGAATCGAACCAGACATCGAGAATGTCTTTTTCCTTCGTGAACTCGCCATGTCCGCATTTGGCGCAAGTGGTTCCATTCGGGATCAACTCTGCCGCTGTACGGTCATACCAAATATCGGCGGTGTGCTCTCGAAACAGGTCCACCACGGCGCGAAGAATCTTAGGTTCGGTAAGCGGTTCCCGGCACGCTTCACAATAGAAAACCACAATGGGAACGCCCCAGACCCGCTGGCGTGAGATACACCAGTCAGGCCGCGCCGCGATCATGTTTGAAATTCGTTGCTGACCCCATTCCGGCATCCAAGTGACATCCTTGATCGCTGAGAGCGCGCGGCCACGCAGGTCGTTTAATTCCATCCCGATGAACCACTGTTCGGTGGCTCGGAAAATAGTGGGTTTGTGACAGCGCCAGCAATGAGGATAGGAGTGCTGTAATTTTTCCAGCCCTGCCAGCGCTCCCGCCTTTGTCAGCATGTCAATGACAAGCGGATTGCCTTCCCAAATGGTTTTGCCGATCAGTTCCGCGGGCAGTTCACCCGATGCGCCTTCCGCGTGAAAGTAACGGCCCGCTGCGTCAACAGGACAATAGGTTGCAATCCCATATTTCCGCCCGACGACATAATCCTCGTTGCCATGTCCAGGCGCAGTGTGCACGGCTCCGGTGCCCTGCTCCAACGTGACGTGATCACCCAGGATGCCCAGCGAATCCCGATCCAGAAATGGGTGGCGAAACACCGTGTGTTCCAGCCGTTCGCCCGCGAAATGGGCCAGGATGCGATGGGACCCGGTCCAGCCGCACTTTTCGGCGGTGACGCGCAGAAGATCATGAGCAACTATATAAACGTCCTCACCTGCTTCTACTGCAACATATTCAAACTTCGGATGAAACGCGATCGCCATGTTAGCCGGAATGGTCCACGGCGTCGTGGTCCAGATCAGGCCGAAGACGTGTTTCCCTTCCAGTGCAGGGGCAATATGGGAAGCATCCGAGGCAAGCGCAAATTTGACCCAAATGGACGGGCTGGAGTGGTCCGCATACTCTACCTCGGCCTCCGCCAGCGCTGTTCGGTCATAGATGCACCAGTTGACCGGTTTCAGTCCCTTGTAAACGTTGCCTTTTTCCAGAAAATCAACGAACGCTCCGGCAATTACGGCTTGATAAGACGCATCCATCGTTCGATACGGCTTATCCCAGCGGCCCAGAACCCCCAGCCGCTTGAAGTCTTCGCGCTGCAGATTGACAAACTTCTCCGCATACTTCCGGCACTCCCGGCGGATTTCTGAAGCCGACATTTGGGCTTTCTTAGAACCCAGCTCCTGATCCACCTTGAATTCAATTGGCAGACCGTGGCAATCCCACCCAGGAACGTAGGGAGCATCGAATCCAGCCGCGGTTTTCGATTTCAGAATAAAATCTTTCAGTATCTTGTTGAAAGCGGTACCCAGGTGAATTTTTCCGTTCGCATAGGGTGGTCCGTCATGCAGCAGGTAAGCCGGCCGCCCAGCACTTGCTGCACGAATCTGGCCGTATAGATTTTCGGCCTCCCAACGGGCCAGAATCTTCGGTTCTGTGGTTGGTAAATCAGCCTTCATGGGGAAGGCTGTGCGCGGCAGGTTAAGGGTCTGCTTGAGATCCACTTGTACAGGGTTCATGTCGGAACGGGTAACTATTTAGTATAGAGTGCGTCCAAAAACCTGCTCCGCTGCAATCAACCCTTATGTTCCGCTTTAGCGTGTTCTGAAGGCACGCCGTGCTCCGGAGCTTTCCCGTGTTCGCCCTTTGCCTTAATGGGCACTTCGGCGGCAGATTGATATTGCACAATCACAGAAACCCGGCGATTCGCCGCGTCTTGCGGATCCTTGCGGTTTCTCAAGTTCTGATCCGCGAATCCACGCACCTGCACAACCTGATCGGGCCGAATGCCGTGTTTCAACATCACGCGGCGGGAGGCATTCGCTCTATCGGTCGAGAGTTCCCAATTGCCATAATCACCATCCGAAGAGAATGGTTTGGAATCGGTATGACCTTCAATCATCAGATGATTGGGCAACTTGCCAAGTTCGGCGGCTAAAAGTTCAATCATGTCGGAACCGATTGGTGTAGGCTGCGGCCGCCCGCTTTCAAAAAACGAGCCCTTATCCGATTCGAGCAACTCAATGCGAAGTCCCTCGCCCGTGATGATCATCTGAACCTGGTGCTCAAGTTTCTTCAATTCCGGCGCACGCTTTATCGCATTTGAAAGCTTGTCTTTCAGCTTGCTCATATCTTCTTTGGCAATAGATAAGGCTTCACCCGATCCCGCAAGGGCACTCCCCATCTGTTTCCCTACGCCCGCAGGATCTTGAAAGTATCCGCCAATCGCCTTCTTAGTATCGTCGCTGGTATTCAGCAGCCAAAGCACGATGAAAAGCGCCATCATGGCCGTTACAAAATCAGCATAAGCCACCTTCCACGCACCGCCATGGTGGCCGCCATGCCCCTTTTTCTTCTTGATAACGATGATAGGGGCGAGCGCTATTTCGGGGCCTTTCCCGGAGTTGTCCGCCACTTAAGCCGCCTGAGCCGCGGCAGCACCGCCGCCCTTAGTGGATTTTTCAAAGTCCTTAAAGCTGGGCCGATATTCAGCCGGTATGGAACGGCGGGCAAACTCAACCGCCAGCACCGGTGCGGAACCCTTTGAGAACGCAAGCAGCGCGGTGCGGAGCGCATTATAGTATTGACCCTCGGCATCCACCATTTTGGTCATCATGCCTGCCAGAGGCGCAAAGAATCCGTAACAGAGCAGGATGCCCAAAAACGTGCCGACCAACGCCGCCGCCACTTTATGGCCGATTTCTTCCGGCGGTCCGCCTAATGCACCCATGGTAATCACCACGCCAAGTCCCGCCGCTACGATTCCCAACCCTGGTAGTGCGTCGGCCACCGTTGTCAGGGCCGATATCGGAATGAGCGCCTGGTGGTGATGAACTTCAATGTCCAATTCCATCATCTGGTCGAGTTCGAACGGCGTAATCGTGCCGGAAAGCGACATGCGGATGGTGTCGCATACAAAATCAAGCGCATGGTGATCTTTCATAAATTTGGGATATTTCTTGAACACCTCGCTTTTGTGCGGATCTTCCACATCGGCTTCCAATTTGGCCATACCGGCTTTCCGGGCAAAGTTGAATAGATCCAGAAGCATCCGAAGCGTCTCCAGATAGTAAGGTTTCGTGAACTTGCTTCCACCCAGAATGCCGAGTATGCCTTTAAAAATCTGAATGACAACCGGCAGAGGGTTGGCAATCAGAAGCGTGCCAAGAGCAGCGCCCCCAATGATGACCAATTCCGCGGGTTGCACCAACACCATCAGGTTTCCTTTTTCCATAAGGTAGCCGCCGATGACCGCGCCGATTACTACTACGATTCCAATGATGGAGAACATTACTAGTCTTATCGGAGGAGCAGGCGAAAACTTTAGCGGCGCACTACAATTCGTTTATGAACCTGCCGCTGATCCAAGAGGAGTTGAAACGGCAAAAGCTGGACGGATGGCTGTTTTTCGATCATCACGGCCGCGATCCTCTGGCGTACCGGATACTCGGCCTGGGTGCGGCAAATCATGTGACCCGCCGGTGGTATTACCTGATTCCCGCGCAAGGTGAACCCAAGGCGCTGGTTCACAGGATCGAATCCAAAAAGCTGGACCGTCTGCCCGGGGAGAAGACACTTTACGCCGGCTGGCAGGAGCATACCGCTGGAGTGAAGCACCTGGTTTCCGGCCTTAGCCGGGTGGCGATGCAATATTCTCCGCTTTGCGAAATTCCTTACGTTGCCATGGTGGATGCGGGAACCGTGGAACTGGTGCGCTCAAGCGGTTGTGACGTTGTAACCTCAGCAGAACTCGTTCAATACTTTGAAGCGAAACTTTCGCAAGCTGGCTTGGACAGCCATCTGGAAGCCGGACGCCGCGTGGATAAAGTTCGTGCCGAGGCGTTTCGTCTCATCGCCGAACGCCTGCGTTCTGGTGAGCCCACAACGGAATTTCAGATTGCGGAATTTATTCGCAGCCGCTTCAAGGAGTCAGGATTACTTACTGAGAACGGCCCAATCGTGGGAGCAAACGCGAACGCCGGAAACCCGCACTATGGGCCGCATCGCGATTCCAGCGCCTCCATCGCGCCCGGTGACTTCGTCCTCTTGGATATGTGGGCAAAACTGGATCAAGCGGATTCTGTGTTTTACGACATAACCTGGACCGGCTATTGTGGAACCGCTATCCCGGAACGGATCGCCGAAGTATTTGCGGTAGTCCGCGACGCGCGAGATGCGGCAATCGAGTGCGTTCAATCGGGGTTCGACGCCGGACGCGAACTTCTCGGATTTCAGGTAGATGATGCCGCCCGGAACTCGATTCGCTCCAAGGGCTTCGCTGACAAATTTATTCACCGCACGGGCCATTCCATTGGAAACGAAGTTCACGGCAACGGTGCCAATATGGATAACTTTGAGATTCACGATGAGCGCAAGCTCATTCCGTGGACCTGCTTCTCCATCGAACCCGGCGTCTACCTGGATACTTTCGGAGTCCGTTCGGAGGTGAACATGTTCCTTACCGAAACCGAGGCGCTGGTGACAGGTGAAGTCCAGCGGGAACTGGTTCAAATCGTTTAAGCAGGTTTGTTCGTGAGCGCGGCTACGCCAGGCAATTCGATTCCCGAAAGGAACTCAAGCGAAGCGCCCCCGCCGGTCGAGATATGCGAAATTTTGCTCGCGACGCCCGCGGTTTTCACGGCTTTTTCGGAATCGCCGCCACCTACGACGGATATAGCGGTGGAATTCGCAACGGCTTGAGCCAGCGCCATAGTTCCCTTGTCGAAAGGCGGCATCTCAAAAACGCCCATCGGGCCATTCCAGATAATCGTCTTAGCGGTTGCAATTGCCTGTTCGTAAATTTTGACGGTCTCCGGACCGATATCGAGGCCCATCATTCTGTCGGGAACATCGGCCGCTACGTGGTTCGCGGCACCGGCCTTGAACTCTGCCGCCACCACATGATCGACAGGCAGGCTGATTTTGTCGCCAAACCGCACAAGTAAGTCGGCGGCCAGATCGAGCTTATCTTCTTCCACAAGGCTTTTGCCGACAGGCTTGCCTTGCGATTTCAAGAAAGTGTAAGCCATTGCCCCGCCAATCAGAAGGCGATCCACAATCCTGATGAGATTGGAAATCACTTCAATTTTGTCAGAAACTTTCGCTCCGCCCAGAATTGAAACGCAAGGCCGCTCCGGGTTCTGCGTAACCATCGTGAGGTACTTCAGTTCCTGCTCCATCAAAAGACCAGCAGCAGCCTGGGGAACGAAACGGATCATCCCCACTGTGGAGGCATGAGCACGGTGCGCGGTGCCGAAAGCGTCATTTACATACAGATCGCAAAGCCCGGCAAGCTGCCGCGAAAATTCGGGATCGTTCGCTTCCTCTTCGGGGTGGAATCTTAAGTTTTCAAGAAGCAGAATGTCTCCCGGCGCTGGCTTCATGGATTCCACTTCCGCACCGATGCAATCCGGTGCCATGCGAACCGGCTTTCCAAGCAACTGCGCCAGGCGGACAGCGACAGGCTTCAGGCTCATTTCAGCATTGGGCTTGCCTTTCGGGCGCCCCAAATGTGAGGCGATAATCAAGCCCGCGCCTTGTTCGAGCGCGTATTGCAAGGTGGGGACTGCGGCCGCAATACGCTTATCGCTAGTAATCTCCTGGCCGCCTGCGGCAAGGGGAACATTGAAGTCCACACGAACAAAGAGGCGCTTGCCTTTCAGGTCAAGATCGCGAATAGAAAGTTTATTCATGCCGGAATTCCGAGCTTAGCAGTTTGATTCGGCCGGGCACCGCTCCCGCTAACCGGTAGGCTTCCAGAAGAGCGCCTGAAGCAGGGCCCATGACAGGCTCTATGACAACGTTCCCGCTCAGTTCCAGCAAAGACCGAAAGCGGTGCAGAACGGATGAGCTTCGAAATACGCCACCGATGTAAGAACAGGTGACCGAAAAGTTTTCGCTCCATAGCTGCCGGGCCGCTGATTGGGCAAAAAGTGCAAGACTCTGGGCGGCGTTTTCCAAGATCCCCTGCGCCAACAGATCACCGCCTCGCGCGCAGTCATCAACGCAAACCGCAAGTCGGGCAATACGCGAGCGAGGCCACTCATCGGTATAGAACAAGTGAAGAACGGCGTTCATATCGCCGCAGCCTGTTCCTGAAAGAAACATGTCACGGAGATTCGTTGTATCACCCCATCCTTCCTCCGCGCGAAGGCAAGCCCGCAAAGCCTGTCGCACGATATCGAAGGCACTCCCTTCATCCCCGAATACGTAACCCCATCCTCCCGCGCGGCGCAAATCACCAGCTGGTCCGCGGCCCCTGGCGAAGGAACCTGTACCCGCGATCGTGATCACTCCCGGCTCGCCCGCAAGCGCTCCCGAAAGAGCAATTGCTCCGTCGTCTGTCACCAGCCAATGCCGTGCCGAAATCGTCTGCTGAAGGAGATTTGATTTATCGGCAGGCCCCCCGCTCATTCCGAAACAAGCAGCTTCAAAAACAGCGGGGTACGCAATTCCCGCGGCCTTGCACGCTTCCGTAACGCATTCGCTGACTACGCGCTTGAGCTTCGCTGCGGCATCGGGACCGCTGGTGTGATTGCACGGCCCTGCTTGGCCGCGGCCAAGAATCTGGCCCTGCTCATCCGCAATTAATGCTGTGGTGCCGGATTGCCCACCATCAACCCCTAAGAATATTCCGCTCATACGGTCTTGTCTTTGGCATAGCAGACATGCGCGATGCCGCACTCGGCACAACGCGGATTGCGGGCGATGCAGAGAGCCCGGCCATGATGTATCAGTTGATGCGCAAAAAGTATCCAGCGGTCTTGCGGAATTTGTTTGCTCAGATCTGCTTCAATCTTGACCGGGTCCGCATTCTTCGTAAAATCGAGTCGATTTGCGAGCCGCTGAACATGCGTGTCCACAACAATCCCCGACGGAATTCCGTAACCCGAGCCCAGCACCACATTCGCGGTCTTTCTGGCTGCGCCCGGTATCTGCAACATCTCTTCCATGGTCTTGGGCACGCGTCCGCCGAACTGGTCTAAAACTGTACTCGCCGCACCGACGATACTCTTCGCCTTATTGTTGAAGAACCCTGTAGAGCGAATATCCTGCGCCAGTACTTCGGGCTTGACAGCAGCAAAATCCTGAGGCGTCGGGTACTTCTGGAACAGCCCGGGCGTGACCAGATTCACCCGCTTATCGGTGCACTGCGCGGAGAGAATTGTGGCTACCAACAGCTCCCAAGGTGAGGAATAAGTCAGTGCGCAGACCGCGTCAGGGTAGGCGTGGTCCAGCCACTTGAGAATTGTTTCCAGGCGGGTGCGCCGTTCGGCCAGATTCTTGGGGCGCACTACTTTCACTTTTACACTCACGCCCGGCATACTAACATGGGCCTTGCGCCGGCAATATCTGCTTCTTGCTGCCGCGGCCTTCGCCTACGGTGGAGCGCTACGCGGCAGTTTCCACTTCGACGATTATTCTCTGCTCGCGAACCCCCTCATCACGTCCGTTTCCGGCCTTTGGCGCATGTGGGCACCTGTGCAAACACGGCCACTCACGAATTTGACGTTCTGGTTGAACTTTCAAGGCGGCGGAGCGAACCCAATTGGCTATCACGCCGTGAATCTCGCGCTTCACCTGGCAGCGGTGATCTTGCTTTTCGCCGCATTGAGACAACTCATTTCAGCCACTCCCGCATTTTGGAGTGCCATGGTATTCGCGGTCCACCCCATCCAATCCGAAGCCGTGGATTACGTCTTTGCGCGCGGCACTTTGCTGAGCACCGTTTTTTGTCTCGCATGCCTTTGCTGCTGGTTGCGAGGCCGAACCGTGGGATCCATTGCGTTTTTTGGGTGCGCTCTGCTGGCTAAGGAAGAGTGCATTACCTTTCCTTTCTTCCTGATATTGCTTACTCCGATTCGCACCCGGCTTCGCCCCTTTCTCTTGATGATGGCCTTAGCGGCTTTGGCCGGGGCGCGTGCCATCTGGGCCACGGCAAGCACCGTAGGTTCAGGCGCAGGGTTCACGGCTGGCATTACTCCCCTGCACTACCTGGCCGCACAGGGTGCAGCGGTAATCCACTACCTGCAATTGCTTTTGATACCCTGGGGTTCCACAATCGAGCCCGACGCCGTCAGATCGCCTCTGGTCTACGGGCTTCTCTGGGCCGCTTTATTGTGCGTTATCGCCACTGCGTTTGCCTTAAGAAGGCGCTTTTCCGTCACAATATGGATCCTCTATGGGCTGATCCTGCTCATCCCCAGTTCAACCATCTTTCCCGCAGCGGATTTAGCAGCAGAACGGCGCATGTACCTGCCAATGGTCGCGTTCTCCGCAGCCTTCGGGCTGCTTACTCCCTGGATGTGGGCGCAGGCACCGGTTGCTATCGCGATTGCACTAATGCTGCTAAGCGTTTTACGAACTGAAACTTGGCGAACGGAGCAGAACCTGTGGCGCGAAGCGGTAAATCGCTCGCCAGGCCGTGTCCGTCCCCTGCTTCAACTTTCGCGCGCGGTTCCAGATTCTGAAGCCGTCGATTTGCTCATCCAAGCCAAATCGCTTGAACCCGATAATGGAACGATCTCAGCGGAACTCGGTCGCCTCTGGTTAAAAAGCGGCCATTATACCTTTGCGCTTCAGGAATTTGGGCGCGCTCTGGCGCTTCAGCCGAATAACGCAAATGCCTTAAACAATCGCGGTGCCGCTCTCTTGGGCTTGAAACAAGAGCGTGCCGCGCGCCTCGATTTTGAACGTGCGCTCAAGATAGACCCCTGCGTTGCCGCCGCGCGAAAAAATCTTGAAGCGCTGGGGGGAGCCAGCCTGCCCCCCTGCCCCGCTATTGCGAAGTGAGTTGTACTTCGGCGGTCATGTTCTGCCAATCCGGCAACTCGTAAACCTTTAACTTCGTTTTCAAGGGTGTCGTGATTTCTTTAGCTTCGTTCGGCCCCAAGCTATTTATCTTGAAGGTAAAGGTACCCACGGAATCCTCTTCAGAGCGCGACGTGCTGGCCCAAAGAGTGACGTTCGCGGTGAGATCATTTAATTCCGCGGAGCCGTGATTCACCGCGATAAACCGTGCTTGCGGCTTCTTTTTCGCGTCTTGAGTAAGCCGGATGCCAACCACTTCCACATATTTCTGAAGCGGGTTGTTGGTCTTTGCTCTTAGCGCCGCTGCTGGCACCTCGCCGCCTGTAAAACCTGCCTTCCCGCCACCGAAGCGCTGGTAGCCGAAATACAACAGGGCGCCTAAACCCAGGAACGCCAAAGCGAACAGCGGGATCAGCAGCCAGGTAGGCATGGCCGATTTAGCAGATGGCGCACGCAGCGGCGGCAAGGTGCGCGGTGTCTCAAAACGTGGGGCAACTAGCGGCGGGTCAGGCAATCGTAGAGGCGGAGCGTCTCTTGTAATCTGCTTCTCAACGGGCCTCGAGTAAACAGGCTCAGCGGGTGCCGCTTCTTCGGCCGGCGTTTCCACCAGTGCGGCCGGCGCGGCCGCTTCAAGCTGCTCATCCTCGCGCTTGCAATTTGAACACTCAGTATCAGAAGCCCGATTTTCCCGCCCGCAGCGCGGGCATATCCACGAGAACATGTCCTCTCCAATTTAGCGCGATGTACTACAACGGTCATATGGAGATCCGCGCTCACCGCTTTGGCATACTGCCCGGTGCCTTCAATCCGCCTACCCTGGCGCACTTAGCGCTCGCGGAGGCTGCCTTGAACACGGTGGACCGCGTGATCTTCGTTTTGCCTAAGACTTTGCCCCATAAAGACTATGCCGGGGTTCCTTTTGAAACGCGCTTCGAAATGCTGAAGCGGGCAACATCTCACAATTCCAATTTCGATGTAGCCAGCACCTATGGCGGATTGCTGATAGAGATCGCGCGTGAACTGCGGCATCGCTTGCCCGCGTGTTCGCGAATCGATTTTCTCTGCGGGCGCGACGCCGCCGAGCGCATCGTAAATTGGGATTACGGCACGCCTGAGGCTTTCCTTAGCATGCTCCAAGAGTTCGGTTTATTAGTGGCACCCCGCGATGGTGATTACCGGGTACCGGAGCGTTATCACGGGCGCATCGACACAATCCCTCTAGCGCCGGAGTATCAGGCTATTTCCGCAACAGAGATTCGCGACCGAATCCGCAGCGGCAAAGAATGGCGGCACCTGGTGCCCGCTGCAATTCAAGAAGAAGTGAAGCGGCTTTACAGCGTGGGCGATCTTAACCAGAGCCGCTGAACTAAAGCCATAGCTTCTGCCGGAGTTCCGATCTCATTATTCAGTTGCGCTTCTTCAACCGCGTTCAGAAGATCTTTAAACTGCGGACCGGGTTCGTAACCAGCTTCAATCAAATCTGTTCCCGTCACTAGCGGCTTCGGTTTCAGCACCTCCGGCGGTACCTCTTCCTGCTTTTGCTTAAGCCACTCGTAATTGGAAAGCGACCCGTGGCTGGACAAACAATCAAGGCGATGCAAGGCCATGTGCTCGTCGAAAAGCGGCTGCCGCAAAAAACGCTTCACCGTACTTTCCTTCATGAGCGGCACGTCTTTAAATTTCATGTGATTCGCAATCAGCGCAACCACCTGCTCAGTCTGCTCATTCGAATAGCGAAGTCGGTGTAGAATCGTTCGTGCAATGCGCACGCCCTCCTCAACGTGGCCGTTGAAGCGGATCCGGTCGGAGGCGCGCTCAAAAGTGCCCGGCTTGCCGATATCGTGTAGCAACACCCCCAACGCAAGCGTGACGGAAGGTTGATCCAGGCCGTCCAGCATGATCATCGTGTGTGTCCAGACATCGCCTTCCGGGTGAAACTCCGCTGGCTGCTCCACACCTTGCAAGGCTTTCACTTCGGGAAGAATCTCCAAGAGCAAGCCCGTTTCATCCAACAGTTCGAACGCGCGGCGCGGATTGGCTGAAGTCAGCATCAGCGATACCTCATCGCGAACGCGCTCGGCGGAAACCGCACTAATGCGTGCGGCGTTCCTGCGAACCGCAGCCAGCGTTTCCGCTTCAATCGTGAAACTAAGCCGCGCGGCGAATCGCACAGCCCGCAGCAATCGCAGGTGGTCTTCTAAAAATCGCTTCTCTGCATTACCGATTGCACGCACCAGATGCCCAGCAAGATCGGCCAGTCCGTACACATGATCGATGACTTCGCCCGATTCCGGATCGAGCAATAACGCATTGATCGTGAAGTCGCGCCGCAAAACGTCAGCCTTTGCATCCGTCTCGAAAGTCACATCGACAGGTCTGCGGCCATCCTGATATTCATGGTCGCTTCGAAAGGTAGCCACTTCCACCTGAGCTGACCCCTCCCGCACCAGCACCACTCCAAATTGAGCACCCACCAGAACAGACCGCGAAAACAGAAGCTGTACCTGCTCAGGACGGGCAGCCGTCGCCACATCGTAATCTTTGGGCTCAGAACCGAGTAGCAGATCGCGAACGCATCCCCCCACCAGGTAAGCCGCAAAACCATCTTCACGCAGCCGCGCTACAACAGCTTTCGCTAGGTCATGAGCCTTTTCCACTTGCTTATTGTCCCTATAAACGGAATCGATGACTCGACTTTGTCATAATCTTCTACACTCAAATGGCACGCATAACTATTGATGTCTAAGCGGACCCCTGTTCCGGACCTTGCAAAGAATGCAGGTCCCGCGAAAATTGTTGTGGCGACAACCGTCGCCTTATCCTTCATCTCTTTCTGGCGAGCCGCATCGATTGTTCTAAGCGATCTAGCTTCCTCTGCTTTTTACGCTGGTGGCATCGCGGAGCATGCAATCGGCAAAAGCGCTCCCTGGTTCATCATGGCGGTCATGTTGTTCAGTTTTGCGGTGCGCTCCATCTACATGGAGAGCAGCAGCATGTACGTGCGGGGCGGCGTGTATGTTGTAGTGCGCGACGCAATGGGACCTTTCGCAGCCCGGCTTTCCGTATCGGCGCTATTGTTCGACTATGTGCTGACCGGACCCATTAGCGTAGTGGTGGCTGGACAGTATCTGGCAGGACTGATTAATGAAGTGAGCCAGTCGATGCATTCCCCGTTCCGTATTCCGGCGGATTACTTCTCCGCGGTATTCGGAATCGTGGTCACTGTTTATTTTTGGCTTACCAACATGAAGGGCATCCACGAATCCAGCGCTAAAGCGTTGCGCATCATGCAAATTACTACCGTGATGGTGGTTGCCTTTTTGATCTGGTGCCCTTTAACGCTTTTGATCCGCGGAGGGCCCGCGCAAATGCCGCTTCTGCCGTTTGCGAGCAACATCACTTTCAGCGACGATGCAATTGGTTGGTTCAAGGGAACGGTTTTTCCAAGTATCCCCGCGATCGCAATCACTATCGCGTTAGGGCACTCTCTTCTATCGATGAGCGGGTTTGAAACTTTGGCCCAGGTCTACCGCGAGGTCGGCTATCCGAAGCTGAAAAATTTGAAAATTACGGGCACTATGGTTTGCGTCTATGCCCTTATCTGCACCGGAATTATCACCTTTTTCGCGGGAATGATCATTCCCGACAACGTGCGTGGCACATTCCAGGAGAACCTTCTGGGGGGCTTAGCCATGTGGCTTGCAGGCCCGGCATGGTTGCGGCTAGCATTCCATGTTTTTGTTGTCTTTGTGGGTGTTCTGATCTTGTCTGGCGCAGTAAACACCGCGATGATCGGTGCCAACGGCGTGATGAACCGGGTGGCGGAAGACGGCGTTCTGCTGGATTGGTTCCGAAGGCCGCACCCGCGTTTCGGTACCACGTATCGAATTGTCAGCATCATCGCGATCCTGCAGATTGCCGCCATCGCGCTAAGCCGCGGGAATACCTTTATCCTGGGCGAGGCATATGCATTCGGCGTCGTTTGGAGTTTCGCTCTCAAAGCTCTTGGAGTGCTGGTGCTGCGGTTCATACGGCACGATCAGGAATATAAGACGCCGCTGAATTTTCACATTGGCAAGCGTGAGTGGCCTGTCGGTCTCATCTTCACTACACTCATACTGTTTACGCTTGCGGTAGCGATTGTTTTCTCGAAAAAGATTGCCACCATTTACGGCGTTACTTTCACTTTGCTCCTATTCATAATTTTCACTATTTCCGAACGCGTGAACCGGCGCAAGCGCCTTGAAACAAATTCGGAAATGGAGAAGTTCAATCTGGATATGCGGCCTGAAGTGGTGGCTGAAGCCGTTCATGCCAGGCCCGGGTGCATACTGGTTGCCGTGCGCGATAACTCCACCATGGCGCATCTGGACAGCGTACTTGAGAAAACTAATATGCGCCGGCATGACATTGTCGTGATGACAGTAAGGCCTGTATCCACCGGTGCAGGTGAATATAAACTTGGCGAGAACCAATTGTTCACCGATTACGAACAGGCACTCTTTTCCAAAGTTGTAACCCGCGCGGAGAAGGAAGGCAAGACAGTGGATCTGGTCGTAGTTCCCGGCGTGGATCCTTTCGATGCCATGGTGCAGACCGCTTCTACCCTGAAAGCCTCGCGCCTGGTAACAGGTGTCTCCCTGCGCATGGATTCCGCCGAACTCGCAAGCCGCATTGGCCTCGCCTGGGAGCGCATTCCAGAACCCCGGCATCCGTTCTCACTCGAAGTAATCAGTCCCGGCCGCGCTTCTTTTTATGTCAACTTGGGGCCCCATCCGCCACGGCTCTGGCCCGAAGATGTCGAGCGTCTCCATCATCTATGGCTCGGTCTTACCTCATCCGATTTTGATTCTAAGCTGCACCATCGCGATGTGGTGGGAGTTGCGCTTCGCAGGCTGGAACGTGATTTGGAAAACGAACGGCGCCCGGAAGCTGTGCTGGATTTAGATAAAGAAGTGAGAAAAGATTAGTGCTGATGAATCATCTCTGCTTTCCTCTTTTGTTGGGTGCTGTCGCTCTGTCCGGGCAGGTACCACGTAAAGCCAGCGTACCCAACGCCTCGGTAAACGCAATGCTGGCATATCCACTGACAACGGCAAAGCTGGATCAATACGCCGAAGCAAGCCGCAACATGTCGGCATTAATCGCGAAAGACCGTGGCGTGCTCGCGAAGCTGAAGCCTTCTACCACGGACGCGCCAAACTCAATCGATGAGACGGTCGCGTTTACAAAGAAGCACTGCCCGGAGTGTGTCAGCGTAGTGGAAAAGAGCATGCTTTATCGGGAATATGTTCTGTTTCAAGGCGGGCTGTTGATTTCGTACGTGTCTGCAATCCGGCCCCGTACAGCTTCAAAGGTTCACGTCACTCCCGAAAATCTTAAGTTCATTGTGACGAATCGCCAGAAAATCGATCGCATCCTGGCGGAGCAGCGGCAACAGCCGGGTGCTTCCAAACCATAACGTTTGCATCGACCACCATGCCACGGGCTCTGGTTGACGCTACGCAAATCGGCGAACGCGTAGCAGCCATAGATGCCCTGCGGGGAGTTGCGCTGCTGGGCATCTTGACCATGAACATCACATTGGGTCAGCCCGGTGCCGCGCAATTCAATCCTCTGACTGCGGGCGGATTCACCGGCGCAAATCTGTGGGCGTGGCTGATCGGATTTTTTGTCTTCGACGACAAGATGATCACCATCTTTGCCATGCTGTTCGGAGCGGGGCTGGTGTTGTTTGCCGAACGTCTGCAAAGACGAGGAATCCCACCTGCACGGGTTTTTTACAGGCGGTCCGCAATCCTTCTGCTGCTCGGTCTGCTGCATGCTTATGGCCTGTGGCAAGGAGACATCCTGGTGACTTACGCCGTGTGCGGAGCACTTATTTACCCGCTGAGGAACAAGTCGCCTAGAGTCTTGTTGATCTTGGGTACGCTGATGTGGCTGGTGTCGGTGCCGTTAGCCGTGAAGTTTTCAAAGGTCCTGAACGAAGCGCGCCAAAACCACTCCGCACTGTGGACCGAAATCGCTAGTGGCCTGCAGCCTGACCCGGCACACGTGGCCGCGGAGATCAAGAGTATACGCGCGGCCAGTTATCTGAGATTAGCCGCTGACCGGGCGCCGGAGGCCTTCAACATTGAAACCCAACTGCTGTTGATCAGCTTGCTCTGGACTGTCTCTGGACGCATGCTGCTGGGAATGGCGCTTTTAAAAGCCGGCTTTTTCACGGGCTCTGCTCGAAGCCAAACTTATCTGTGGACTGCCATGTTGGGCTATGGAGCGGGTCTGCCACTCGTAGCTACAGCCTGTCGCGGCCTCATCCGGAACGGGTTCGATCCTGTCTATCTTTTCGGTACGGGATTTCCGCTCAATGGAGCAGGCAGTATCTTCGTCGGAATCGGGCATATTTCCGTTTTCATGCTGCTATACCAATCCGGGCGGGCTCGGGCTCTGATGCAACGGTTACAAAGTGTCGGGCGGATGGCGCTCACCAATTACCTGATGCAGACGCTGATCGCAACCACGCTGTTTTATGGTTATGGTTTCGCGCTATTCGGCGCATTTTCCCGAGTGCAGTTGTATGGCATCGTTTTAGTAATTTGGGTACTTCAACTCTGGTACAGTCCTTTGTGGCTATACCGATTCCGCTTCGGTCCAGTGGAGTGGTTCTGGAGATCCCTTACGTATGGCAGAGCGCAAAAGATGGCGATAGAAGCATAACTTCCGTCACTCTTTACGCTTCCTGTTCCGGCTCCACTAGTGAAAACTGAAGCCTGCGTTCAGCCGGCTCAATTCGGTCTAGTGCTACCCGGATTTCGTCCCCAATAGAAAACTGACGCCGCGAGCGCTGCCCCATGATCTTGCGCACGTTCTCGTAATATTGATACCGGTCACCGGGCAATGATTCAATCGGCACTAGCCCTTCAATAAACAAATCTTCCAGCTCGACAAACAACCCGTATTTCGCCGTGCTGATTACCAGCGCTTGAAACTCATCACCCAAGCGGCCTTCCATGAACTTGACCTTCTTCCATTCCACCAACTCGCGCTCCGCCTCCGCAGCGCGGCGTTCGGTCAACGAACACGCATCCGCAATGCTCTGCAGATCCTCCTCCGCCATGCTCGCTTTACCGTCGAATACCTGACCCAACAAACGGTGAATCACCAAGTCTGGATAGCGCCGGATGGGCGAAGAGAAATCCGCCGCAAGCGCGAAGTGCCCCACATTCGCCGTGCTGTATCTGGCCTGCTTCAGCGAACGCAGCATCAAATAACTCAACACGCGCTCTTCGGGTTTGCCCTGAATCTTTGCAATCAGCCGCTGGTAGTTACGCGACGTAATCCGAATCGGCTGGTTCAGCTCCGCAATGGTGCGGCGCGATTTGGAGCCGTCGCGATTGCGCGACGCCGCACTAAACTTCTGAACCGGCGTTGAAACACCAAGCGACACCTTAAAATGACGCGCCACTTCTTCAAAATCCATCACCCGCTTGGCATCGGGAATTTCGTGAATGCGATAAATCGACGCGGGAATCTGCTTTTCCAGGTGCGCCGCCACTGCTTCATTCGCCGCCAGCATGAACTCTTCAATCAGCCGGTTCGATTCCGTGCGCTCCGCTTTACGGACGCCAGTCATCACCCCCGCCTCATCAAAGTCGATCTTCGCCTCCGGCATATCGAAATCGATCGAGCCACGCCGCTCCCGCTTGCGATGCAGAACCTGCGCCAGTTCCTCCATCATCCGGAAGCGGTCCACCAAAGGCGCATAACGCTCATTCTGCGCCGTGTCGCCCTGCAGGATGAGATGGACATTCTCATAAGTCATCCGCTCCACGCTGCGAATCACGCCTCGGCAGAAATCCTGAGCCACCACTTCGCCTTGTCGATCAAACTCCAGCAGCGCGGAAAGAACCAGCCGATCGCAATCAGGGCGCAGTGAGCAGATATCTGTCGAAAGCTCAAAGGGAAGCATGGGAACCGCGCGGTCCGGAAAATAGACGCTCGTTCCCCGTTCACGTGCCTCCTCATCAATGGGCGAGCCCGGCTGCACATAGTGGCTGACATCTGCGATATGGACATGCAACGCAAAGTGTCCATTTCTCAGCCGGTCCACCCACACAGCGTCATCGAAATCCCGCGCGGTCTCCCCGTCAATCGTCACCACAGGCATCGCGCGAAAGTCCCGCCGCCTAGCAAGTTCCTCGGAAGAAATTACCGCTGACGTATTCTGCGCCTGTTCCAGTGCATCAGCGGGAAATCGGTGCGGGATATGGTGTTTGCGAATGATGATCTCCACATCGACACCGAAATCCCCCGGCCGCCCAAGAATCTCAACTATCCGCCCGACCGCATCTTCGTGCCTTCCCTGCCCCGCGAACTCCAGCACCTCTACATTCACAATCATGCCGTCCAGATCGGCAATGTTGTCGACCGTGACAGGCGCGGCCCCGATGCGATTCCGCTCAGCAGCAGGCGGGAACGCCATGTCCTCCGGAATGGTGATCCAATCCCGAAGACGCTCGTCCTGGGGCACCACATACAGACCTCGCTTGCTGACGTGAAACTCACCCACAACGGTGGGATGCGCGCGCTTCAGTATTTTTACAATCTCGCCATCGGCGCGCCCGTCGCTTTCCACACGCTTAATCCGCGCAATCGCCCGGTCGCCGTTCATCGCCGCGCGCGTGGCGTTCGCCGGAATGAAAATGTCGCCGTTGATGCCGTCCACCTTCCGGTCGGGAATTAGAAAACCGAAGCCATCGCGATGAATGCTAAGCCTTCCCGAGGCGAACTCACGGCCGAGCGCCGTCGCCGCGAAGTAGCCGGGCCGGATCTCTATCAGCTCACCGCGGTCCACCAGACGATCCAGCGAAACTTCCAGCTTGCCGCGCTCGTCGCCTTTAATGTGTAACTCGCGAATCAACTGCTTTAAATTCGCCTTGCCGTGCGACAGTTTCAGGATGTGCTGCAGCAGCACGGCATCTTTCATAGTTCGATTATCATAGACAAAGATGAAAACCCTTCTCGCAATTACCTTGGCGGCTGCATCGGCTTTTGGTGCCACCATCCCGCGTCCCGCGCCTGAACTCGCAATCCACATGACGGATGGTTCGCAAACGCTGCTCAGCTCATACAAAGGCAAAGTTGTGCTGCTCGCGTTTGTCTTCACCACATGCCCGCATTGCCAGAATTTGACCGGCGTCCTGAATACCCTGCAACCGGAATACGCGCCCAAAGGCGTGCAGATTCTGGAGAGCTGCTTCAACGAAGGCGCGCAAAACCTGACTGCGGATTTTAAAAAGACCTATGTGCGGGGCTTTCCTGTCGGCTTCAACGAGAAGATGACGGTACTGGAGTTTCTGCAGCACTCCGTAGTCGAGCCGTATTTGGTACCGATCATTGCGTACGTCGATCGTAAAGGTATGGTCCGCTCACAATATATAGGGGACGAAAACTACCTGGCTAACCCGGAGCAGAGCATTCGTGCCAGTCTGGATGCGCTGCTGAAAGAGGGTCCAGGCGTAAAGGCTCCGGCACACCGCAAAGCTTCCACTACCACCACGTCTTCATTGCACCGTTAAACTAAGCCTCAACGTCCGCCGGTTTCGGACGTCAACCCTGATAATGCTGCGCGCCGCGCTCTCACTCCTGCTGATTTCGGCATCGGCGATTAGTGCGGCCCCTTTGCGATTTGCCCGCACCGGTGAGTTCAGTGGCACCACCGAAACTCAATTGCATGCGGCGGAACCTTGGCGTGCCGCTATCCGCAACACACCTCTTCCTCAAGGCGCTCGCCTGCGGACTGCTGCGGGAAGCCGCTTTGAAGCGGAGATGGACGATGGTACGGTACTGCGGATGGCGGGCGAATCTCTGGCAGAAATTGCCGACCTTACACAGCTATCCACCGGCCAGAAAATTAGCTTGTTCTCTCTTGATCACGGCACCTTCTATTTTACCGGCCGCCCGCAATCGCGCGATTCTCTCTCCGTCGCCTTGCCCGGCGCGCAAATCACCCTGCGGCAGCGCGCGCGAGTTCGTTTCGAAATTTCCGCTAGTACCACCGAGATCGCGGTTCTCGAGGGAACGGTCCGGTTCTCTACGCCCACCGCTGAACTGGATTTACGGGAGGGACACCTGGCTAGAATCGATTCTGGCCGGACGGGCCGATTTGAGCTTCTTCGTGAAATTCCGCAACTCGAAAGTGACGATTGGAGTCAGAAACACGATGCCGCTCAGGAAAAAAGCGCGTCTACGCGGCATCTGCCTCGCCTGAACTTTGGTGCCGCCGATCTCGATGTCGCCGGCTCCTGGCTACAGACCGACGATGCCGGAATTGTCTGGAAACCAAAGGTTGCCGATAGCTGGGCGCCGTTTCAAAGCGGCACATGGCGATGGTTCGATGAAATAGGCTACACCTGGATCGCGGCTGAAACATGGGGCTGGGTCCCCTACCATCTCGGGCGCTGGCTGCAAAATGTATCGCTCGGCTGGGTCTGGGCTCCGGGTTCCAGCAACATCTTCAAGCCTGGCGAAGTCTTCTGGATGCGTGCCGCCGGTTTGGCCTTGTGGGGTCCTTTGGCCCCAGACGAATTTTGGACCGGTGCCGGTCCCGCGCGCCAGTTCGCAGCACTGAACACCACTTGCGCAAAATTCGAGTTGGGTCAGAGGGAACTCGACCCCTCCGTACCTTTCGTGCGGCCCAAAGAATTACTTACCGCCGCCCAGTTCACCGTAGCTTTGCCATCCCCACCGCTCGCGGGCAGCCGCTTGGATGCAATAAACTCTCCTCTTAGGTCCACTGGAGTGGGCACAATCAGCTTGTCCGCACCGGAGGTCTTTGTTCCTGGCGCGACTTATGAACACCGCCCCGTGACGGTTCCGCCCGCCACCATTGCGCCCCCGCCGCCCCGTCCCGCCACCACGATAGTGATTGATCGCCCGGTGTATGTCGAAGTTCCAGAGCCGGTGGAAATCTATTTCCCCGTACCGTTTTACACCGGCGTCATCGTGTTAAACCCCGCCCCAGCTAAGCCGCCCAAGACCGATCGCAACACACCGGGTAAAAAGCATGGTAAGCATTCGGAAAATCCTGAATTGGCAATTCCGGATAAGCCCACTGGTTCTTAACGTGGAGGCGTTCCAACTCGAATTCAATCCACCCGTTCCGTTAGCGCGAGAATTGCTACGCGAATACGCGGCCCAACTTGGCATCGATCTCTGTTTCCAAGAGTTTGAAACTGAGCTAGCTGAGTTGCCAGGCCGATACGCGCCGCCGAAAGGATGTTTCTTATTAGCCTATTCCGGTCCTGAAGCTACGGGCTGTGGCGCATTCCGCCCGCTTTCTGATGATCTCTGCGAAATGAAGCGCGTCTATGTGCGCCCTGCTTACCGGGGGCAGGCCTTAGGCCGCACAATTGCAGAAGTGTTGCTCAAACAAGCCCAACTTTCGGGTTACCGCGCCATGCGGCTCGATACTCTAGTAACCATGCGCCCAGCCATTTCCCTTTATCAATCGCTCGGCTTCCAAAAGATACAGCCGTACTACGAGAACCCCATCGAAGATTCCGTCTTCATGGAACTCAACTTGCGTGGAGCTCTTTGACTTTCTGGGCCAGTTGCCGCGACGTATAAGGTTTGCGAAGAAATGGATAACCCGCTAATCGGTCCCTTGATTCCGGCCCGCTAAATCCACTCGAGAATAAGAGCGGCGGGTGTGGCGATATCGCAAGCAAGTGTTCTAAAGCCTCTTCGCCACTCATCACCGGCATCGACAGGTCCATGAGGATCAGAGAAATTGAACTCCGTTCGCGCCGGTAAATGTCCACGCCTTCTTTGCCGTTCGAGGCAAAAATTACCTTAAAGCCATGGCGCGTCAGCGACGCTTCCGCTAAGCTGCGAACGCTCGGTTCGTCATCCACAATCAGCACAGTGCCCGCTACTTTGATATCAGAGTCGGCTTCCGAAGTAGATTCCCGCCCCGCTAATTCCAAGTCGGCAGGAAGTAAAATCACAAACGTTGTTCCCTCACCCACGCGAGTTCTTACATCAACCGCGCCTCTATGGCTTCTGACAATCCCCAAAGCGGAGGCTAAGCCGAGCCCTCTACCCTTCGTTTTTGTTGTAAACAAAGGGTCGAAGATCCTTTCCTTCACCGCTTCGGTCATCCCGCATCCAGTGTCCTGCACCTCAACAGCAACGTAAGCACCCGGTGGTAGGTTATTCGTCGTCCGGGTCATAGCCTCCAAATCCACCAAGCTATAATCGCGGCAATGGGTCACAATCCGAATGGTCCCATCCTCGTCACCTAACGAATCTGCCGCATTAATTACGAGATTCATAACAATTTGCTGAATTAGGAAACCATCGCCGCTGACCAGCGGCAGCCCAGGCGCCAAACTCCAATCCAGGTGGACCTTGCGAGAAATAGGCAATTCAATCAACTCACCAATCTCACGAACCAGCTTTGAAATCTCCATCGCACGCGATTTACCGCGCGGCTTGGCGGAGTAGTTTACTAGCTGATCGGTCAACCCGCTAGCAAGTTCGCTGGCGCGGATCACTTCTCCAATATTCTGATAAGCCGGGTGTTCGTGGCTAAGAGTATGTTGTGCCAAAGTCGCGTTAGCGATGATAGTTGTCAGCAAATTGTTAAAATCGTGAGCGATTACGCTAGACAGTAAACCCAAGGTTTTCAGCTTCTGTGCCGTGCGTGCCTGCTCTTCCAGAGCTTTTCGTTCGGAAAGGTCCAGAACAAAAGCCATACATGTCCAGTCTGGAGCAGGGTTCAAAAGAACTCCACCCACCCAAACGGGTAGTACGGAACCATCCTTGCAATAAAACTCTTTTTCGAACGGGGAAAAGGAGCCGTGGGCGATGGCTTTCTCGTGCGCCTGTTCGTCCATGCGCCGGTACTTTGAAGGAGTGATCTCACGCCAAAATACCTCACCGCGAAGGATCGATTCGCGAGATTGCCCTGTCATTTTCAAGAACGATTCGTTAGCGTCCAGCACACGCTCATGATTGATCTCCAAAATCCCAATCACGTTTGAATCGAAGAGCGCGCCAAACCGCTGCTCTGTGTTTTGCAACACGGAAAGAACTTGGTCGGCGCGCTCCTGAGCTTCCGTCACCGCCATAGTCACTGACTTTTGTTCAGCTAACTGGTGCTCAAGCTCCAGTACCCGTTTGCGCAGCGCCGTTATGTCTAAGGTCCCCACGTCCATTTTGCGAGGGCAGACTCAAGACCCTCGGGAAACACCCAGCAATCCGAGGGCCTACGAAAGTTAACAGTAGCTATATTTTCTCAACCGATTTATGTCTCTTGCCCTGCTTTGGGGCAGATTGAATCAGCTCTTCTAACTGCGCCTCGGGAATCGCCAGGGCCAGCTTCAGTATTTTGCCTTCAGTAGTTACGTTCAAGCTTTGCACCAGCGTCCCCACTGTTGCGCCCGCTTCTCCGCCGCCCGTCTGAATCATGGATGCAAGAAACTTCACTACATCTCGTAGCGCCGTAGCATCTTTATCTGAATTCGCCACCAGTTCACCCGTCAGATGTACCGGGGAATCGAACGTTAAGCTGCCACTGGTTTCCGTCACGTTTTTCAACAGATCGCCTTGCAGCATTCCACTCAGCGGTCCGGCACCGGCGGCGTTAGTCTTCCCCGCCAATCCCGATAGCGGAACCAGCGACACTGTCCAAGCATCAGCCGCGCCATACATCGCGACTTTGGCCGCTAATTGAGGGCTTACCCCATTGTGAAGTTTCCGCCGGTCCACCGCAGCCTTTACCAGATCGACATCACCCGCAGCCGCAAAGTTACCGTCAAATAATGCGAGTGCCTGATGCGATTTAGCATCTGTCGAAATCAGCAATTGAGCTCCGTTGTAAGCAGTCACCGCATGCTTACCGTCAGAAGTGGCAAGTGCAATGATCTTTGCCGCATCGAACGACCCGCGGGCAGCCACCAACCCGTTGTGCTGGCCGGCTACGCTTGCCATCAGAACTTCCTGCAAGTCCCGGCGCGGATCAAACCCGCTTGCATTAATGAACTTCGAAAAGTCACCGTTTTCCGGCATTTGCCGCAAAAGAAACTGCCCGAAAGGAGAGGTTTTCGCCTTTGCCACATTCACGCCCGCCACAATCTGGGCCTCTGGCATAACAAGGTTAAGCAGCAGCGGATCTGCCGCGGATAGTAACGACGAGGCACCTAAAACAGCAGCGGTAAGAGCGATGTAGCGCATAATAATCCTCACTTTCATGAACGAACGATGAAACAAATCTGTTCCTCTTATTTTTTTATTACCGATTCCAAAGATTCCACGGGTGCGACGGGAACCTGTCCTATAATTCGGATTCCAAACCCAGCCAATGCCACCACTTTGCGGGGGTGATTGGTAAGCAAACGAATTGTGTGAAGCCCTAAATCCGACAAGATCTGGGCTCCGATACCGCTTTCATACTGGAGTAGCCTTTGCGCAGCCGGTCCCGCGTTTTGCAGGTGCTCGCGATCATGTTGCACCAGCCGGTCTTGCGCCCCCGGCACTTTCTGTGTTCGCATTCCTGGGCCGGATTGATGCAGATAAACCAGTACGCCGCGGCCCTCTTCTGCAATTGCGCGTAGCGAACCTCGAATCAGTTGCTGGCAATCGCACTGCGTCGACCCGAAGACATCGCCAAAGGTACAGCTCGCGTGCATTCTTACCAGGACGCCTTCAGCTCCGGACACGTCACCGCGCACCAACGCGATATGCGTTTCCGTATCCACTTCACTGGCGTACGAAATCATGCGAAACTCGCCCCACTCCGTCCGCAGCACGCCTTCGCCCCTTCTGCGAAGGTAGCGCTCATGTTGCAGGCGGTAGCGAATCAGATCCGCGACCGATACCATCTTCAATTCATGCCGGGCGCAGAACTCCAGCAACTGCGGGACGCGCGCCATGGTCCCGTTTTCGTTCATGATTTCGCAGATCACACCACCCGGAGATAACCCAGCAAGCCGGGCCAGATCCACCGCAGCTTCGGTCTGGCCCGCCCGAACCAGAACGCCGCCATCGCGCGCACGTAGCGGAAAAACATGACCGGGCCTTGCCAGATCGCTCGCCCGGGTAGCCGGATCCATCGCCGCGCGGATGGTCAGAGCGCGGTCCGCGGCGGAAATTCCAGTGCTCACCCCTTCCATGGCATCAATCGATTCAGTGAACGCTGTTCCGAAGTTTGACGTGTTGTGCAAACTCATTAGGGGTAAGCGCAGGTAATCGCAGCGGGCACCGGTCAAAGTCAAACAAATCAGACCGCGTCCGTGCGTAGCCATGAAGTTGATAATCTCGGGTGTGATCTTCTCCGCAGCAAGCGTCAGATCGCCTTCATTTTCGCGGTCTTCATCGTCCACCACCACCAGCATGCGCCCTTCGCGCGTTTCCTGAATGGCTTCTTCCACCGATACAAACGACATGACGCCCCCTTCCCATGTTAGCGCTGAGGTGCTTTCGGTTACTTCTAAAGGTCTCGCGGCCGGCCCGGACAGGCTCGCGGTGGAGGAACCCCTCGAAATCCGAGTGGGTCACGTCTCCCCGGCAGGTTATGTTACCAGTACCCTTTCCATTACCATGCGGACACCAGGAGAAGACAAAGAGCTCGCCGCCGGCTTTCTGCTGAGCGAAGGGATTATGAGGCGCTTAACAGACTTGTCATCGGTAGTGGTTTCAGCGAAACCGAACGCAAATACCGTGCGTGTGGATCTGGCTCCTTCAGTTCAGTTCAATCCCGAATCGCAATCGCGCCATTTTTACACCACGTCGAGCTGCGGCATTTGCGGTAAAGCTTCGCTAGCGGCCGTCGCGGTGAGAGGTTTGCAGACCTTGCCCCGAAATACGCTGCGCTTCCCTGCCCCGCTCGTCCACGCGTTGCCGGCTCTTCTCCGCCAGGCGCAAGAAACGTTCAGTGCGACAGGCGGGCTCCATGCATCCGCACTGTTCGATCACTCTGGCACTTTGCTTTCGATTTGTGAAGACGTAGGGCGCCACAATGCGCTAGATAAGCTGCTCGGGCGAGAATTCCTGGCCGGAAACACGCCGCTTCATCACCGTCTGGTATTGGTTAGCGGACGCTCCAGCTTCGAACTAGTCCAGAAATGTATTGCCGCGGGAGTTTCCATTCTCGCGTCCGTCGGCGCTCCCTCCAGCCTGGCCGTGGACCTTGCCCGCGAGTGGGATCTCACATTGCTGGGTTTTGTCCGCAATGACCGTTTTAACATCTATTCTGGAGAGTGGCGGATTACTCATGAAGCTCAGAATGCGGCAGAACTCAATCCGGCTCAGGCTCACCAGGAGTGAAGTGGCCTTGTTCGAGGAAACCGGACACTTAGAAGAGATCGTTACCTTCCCCTCCGGCGCGTTGCGCTATGTGCTGGAGCGCTCCTCTACATCGAACACAAAAGCGGATTTTGTAAACGGTTCCATTACAGTTTCCGTTCCCCTTGAAGCCGCCCGGCAATGGGTCTCTACTTCCCAGGTCGGAATCGAGGCTTCATACAAGATGCTCGATATTCTAATTGAGAAGGATTTCCAGTGCGCCCATGGTCCGTCCGATGAAGACGCCTATTCTTCGGGCGATACCGAAAGCGCGCGCTAAACAAGTAAGCTAGGGAACCTAACCCATGCTGCCGCAGTTAGCCGAATTCACCGTGCCTCGCCTGACCTTCACCGGGGCATTGGATATTCTGGCCGTTGCTTTTCTTATCTATGAACTGTTGCTGATTGTTCGCGGCACTCGGGCGGCGCACATTCTGGGCGGGATTGGCACGCTCGCGTTCATCTATGCCGTCGCTGTGTTTGCCCACCTGGAAGCGCTTCGCTCTCTCTTGGCATACCTGGTTCCGTATTTCCCCATTGCGGTGATCATCCTTTTTCAATCGGAAATTCGCCGCACGCTGGCAAGACTGGGCCGCAAAAACATCTTCGGAGGCGGATATCGCCGTCCGGAATCGACCGACGAATTGTTGCTGGCGATGAAGGTGATGGCTCAGGAGCGCTGCGGCGCGCTCATCATTCTGGAGCGCGATATCGGGTTGCGGACTTTCATTGAAAGCGGGGTCCGTCTTGACGCGGAGATTTCGCGCGATCTGCTGCTTTCCATTTTTCGCCCCGGCACCGCGCTTCATGATGGTGCCGTGATCATCCGGAAGGATCGCATCAGCGCGGCGGCGTGTTTCCTTCCGCTCAGCACAAATCCATCTCTTTCCGGGAAGCTTGGCACACGGCACCGCGCCGCCCTGGGCATCACTGAGGAGACTGATTGCCTCTCTCTCATCGTGAGTGAAGAAACCGGCTGGATGTCGGTAGCCGCCTTTGGTGAGATCGAACGCCACTTGAATGCTGAACAAATGGATGAGCGCATCAGCAAGCACTTTGGAGTAGGTCCTTACAAATCGCAGCGGCCGGAGGAACCGGTTTCTCTGAATCGGGAGAAAGACGCGGGAGTTTTTCACGAATGAAGCGCGATCGTGTACGGCGCTGGATCGTTAAGAACCCCGGATGGCGCATTCTCTCGCTTACTCTCGCCATTGTCATCTGGATGAATGTTGCCACGGAGCCGGAGATGTCAGCCTTAATCAGCGCGCCGGTTCAGTTTAGAGACCCGCCTGACGGGATTGAGGTCACAACGCGCGCGGCGGAATCGGTTCAGGTGGAGGCACGCGGCTCCTCCGGCCAGTTGCGTGACCTAGCCAATTCCCGGCCAGCAATTACACTCGATTTTAGCCGCGTCCATGAGCCAGGTGACCGCACGTTCACCATTACGCGCGCGGAGACCAACCTGCCCCGCGCAGTCGAGTTCCTGCGGGCGTCTCCTGCTCAGATTCGTTTCCATTTCGAACGCAGTGAACACCGGCATGTACCCGTCACCGTGCTTTTCCATGGCAAACCGCCCAAAGGGCTCAGTCTGCAAAGCTTTTCGGTGCAGCCGTCCACCGAAGAAATCGCTGGGCCGGAAGCGGAAGTCAGAAAAGTAAAAGAGGCTTTCACAAATAATATTGACCTTGCAGCAGTCAACGTCTTGAAACCAGTCGCTAAGGTAGATCTATACCTCCAGGACACCCAGGTAAGATTCATCTCTGAACCGCGCGTTACTGTAACAATGGTTCTGAAGTAATTCTCGAACACAACAATGGCAAAACAGCTCTTTGGAACCGATGGCATCCGCGGCGTAGCGGGCGAGCCTCCCCTCGATGAACGGACGGTGTACGCCTGCGGCATGGCTCTTGGTGCTGATTTAAACCTGCGGGGCACTGCTCCCGAAGTCGTTATTGGGATAGATACACGGGAGTCTGGAGCGCGCATAGCAGGTTGGCTTGCTGCCGGTTTGGATGCCGAAAGCGTTACTTGCCGCTTTGCCGGGGTAATCACCACGCCCGGTGTGGCCCATCTCACCAGAACCACGCCTTTTTCGGCTGGCGTTATGATCTCCGCCTCGCATAATCCGTATCAGGACAACGGCATCAAGATTTTCAGCGCCACCGGCTATAAGCTGCCGGATGATGAAGAACACCAGATTGAAGAAGAAATTTTTCGCTTGCTGGAATCCGGCATGCGCCCGAACTGTGCGGAGCTTAAAGAAGAGCCTACGCTGCGGGAGACTTATGTCTCTTATCTTTTATCCTCCCTCAAGATCAACTTGAATGGCATGCGTCTGGTCATCGATTGCGGCAATGGCGCGGCTTCCCTCCTTGCCCCCCAACTGTTCGAACGAGCGGGCGCACGGGTCACAGTGATCGGTTGCGCGCCCGATGGCCGCAACATCAATAAAGAGTGCGGTGCCTTGCACGTCGATCAATTGCGCGAGCGGGTGGTAAAGGAGGGCGCAAGCGCCGGTGTCGCCTTCGACGGCGACGCGGACCGCGCTATTCTGGTATCTCCGTCAGGCAAGGTGATCGACGGCGATCACGTTTTGTTAATTGCCGCGCGTTCTCTCAAAAGCCAGGGCCTTCTGCAGGGTGATACCGTGGTCGCAACTGTCATGTCCAATTTGGGATTGGAGCGGTCCTTGGATACCTTGGGAATCCGGATGCTCCGTACCCCGGTTGGCGATAAATATGTGCTGGAAGAAATGATTCGGCAGGACGCATCGATAGGCGGCGAACAATCGGGACATGTAATTTTCCGTGAGTTTTCCACCACAGGAGATGGTATGTTGACAGCTCTTCGAGTGTTTGAGATTGCTCAGGCTGCAGGCATGAACCTGGACCAACTCACTGAAGATTTCATCGTGTATCCGCAGAAGCTGGTAAATATTCGAGTGAAGCAACGCCGCCCCATGCATGATTTGCCGCTCACGCTCAAAGCGATTGCCGAAGCGGAACGGGAATTGAATGGCTCGGGCCGTGTTTTGGTGCGCTTCTCAGGCACGGAACTGCTCGCCAGAGTGATGGTAGAAGGTCCCGATTTGGCAAGTGTCGATCGCCATTCCAGCGAGATTGCTCAGGTCATCAGAGAAGAATTGCAATAACATGCGAACCCTTACTATTTTGTTAATCGGCGCGAGCCTTGCAAGCGCGCAGGTGCCCACAAATCGCCCGAAACTTCCTAATGAGGAGTGGGTCCAGATTTTCAACGGGCGTGATCTGTCAGGTTGGAACACGATTGGTGGCGAGAAATGGTCCGTTGAGAATGGAGTGATTCACGGACAAGCGGTCACCAAGCAGTACGGCTATTTGCAAACAGACAAATCGTACAAAGATTTTCAACTCTCGCTGCGGTTCAAGTGCGTGGGCGATGGGAATAGCGGGGTGTTTTTTCACACTGCTTTCAAGGCCGGGACCGCGGATGTTTCCCAAGGTCTGCAATTTGAAATCGACCCCACCCTGGCGCACCATACAGGTGGCATCTACGGGGATGGACGTCAATGGATCGTATGGCCGGCTCCTGAATATGAATTCGTGATTCACGTTGATGATTGGAACGATTTCCTGCTCAAAGTGGAAGGCAATCATTATGTGGCCCGCCTCAACGGAGTTGTGGTTGTCGATTTCACAGATCCAGCGCCGCGTTCAGCAGATGGAACCATCGCATTGCAGCTCCATGCAGGCGGAAAGGGTGACATGCTATTTAAAGAGGTATATTTGCGAGACCTTACTCGCCGTTGAAATTGGGTTCGTTTTGCAAATCTTACGTGAAATTAACGTTGGAATTGTCTCTCGAAGCCACAAAACGGTACCACGATTGCCCATTACAAAGGTATGAAACCTACCTTACTTGCTTTTCCCGCACTCGTTTTCGGTCTATCTCTGGCTGCGTTTGCGGCTGACGTGATTCCAGCCGGTACCCAGTTTGAGGTACGAACGAATGACAGAATTCGTATCAACTCGGCGGATGGGCGCGTCTTCACCGGTGTTGTAGTGAACGATGTCCGCGATCAAAATGGCAACGTGATTATCACGCGCGGTTCAACTGCGGAATTACTGGCCCGCCGTTTGGATAATCGTCAAATGCAGGTGGATCTAGATTCCATCACCGTGGGGGGACGGCGCTATTCTGTCCAGGCTAGTACCGAAGTGAATGTCGATGGCAGAGGCCAGAAAGACGGCATTGGTATGAACGGCCGCACGGGTAAATATGTAGGTGGCGGTGCGGTGTTAGGCACGCTGTTGGGAGCCATCGCTGGAGGGGGGCGTGGTGCCGCTATTGGAGCTGCTTCTGGTGCCGCTGCGGGCGTAGGTGGTGAGGTTCTTACACGAGGGCGCCGTGTTGATGTTCCTGTCGAATCATTACTGAATTTTCGGCTGGAACGTGCTCTGGTAATAAGCGACCGGGACCAAGGCCGCGATCGAAACGGCCGTCATTACCACGACAACTACTAACCGATATTCGCCTTCCCCCGCATGATAAAATCAAAATCGTGCTGGGGGAGGCGGTCATTGGTTCTGTAGGGAGTGCGGTTGCGTTGATGACGTATGCAGTTAGAGCTCCTTCGTCTTGTCTATTCGGACCTTCGATATATCGTGGGTACCCGGGCAGAAGATCGATTGCCTTGACGTTTGACGATGGCCCAAGTGAGGGCACCCCTGAAATCCTGTCTGTACTCTCTTCTTTAAACGTGAAAGCCACCTTTTTTCAGTGCGGTGCTAATGTTCGTCGCTTGCCGCAAATTGCACGGGAAGTTTTGGCGCGGGAACACAGCATCGGAAATCATACCCAGACTCATCCCAACTTGTGCTTCCATTCTCCGAGTCGAGTTGCGGAAGAATTTGCCCAGGCTCAACTTACGATAGAGGACACATTACAATACAGCCCGCATCTGATGCGTGCGCCTTTCGGTGCCAGATGGTTTGGATTTCGCGAAGCACAGCAGCGGCTTAATCTCTTAGGTGTCATGTGGACCGTAATCGGAAACGATTGGAAACTCGGCTCGCGGGACATTGCTGCCCGATTGCGGCATGGGGCCGTTAATGGCGCTATTTTTTGTTTACATGATGGGCGCGAGCTTCGTTCTGTCGATCAGAATCATGTCACTGCGGGGGCGCTCCGCCTTATCATTCCCGAACTTCGGGATCGGGGATTTGAGTTTGAAACCGTTGACAGTATCCTATGCTCGAGAAATTAACCGATCAGATTTTGACTACTATTGCGCAAGCGCAACGGATTCCCAAGGAACAGGTCACGCTCGATAGCCGCTTTGAAGATCTCGGGATAGATTCCATGGATGGCGTGAACATCTTATTTGCCTTGGAAAACGAATTCGATATCACGATTCCTGATTCGGAAGCCAAGGGGATTGCGAGTGTGCGAGAAATGGTGGAGGGGGTCATCCGGCTGATCCAGGCGAAAGGTGAGGGAGCGCTGCCGGCTTGATCCGGCGCGTCGCTGTCACTGGAATTGGGATCATCTGCGGAATTGGAAACAATCTGGAATCCTTTCGCAAAAACCTTCTAGATGGGCGATCAGGCATCCGTCCTATCGCTTCCCTGGATTTAGGTGATATCCGGTTCCGCAATGGCGCGGAAGTGGAAAGCTACAACCCTCTTCAATATTTCGGCCCACGAGAAGCTGACTTTATGGATCGGTTTGCGCAGTTTGCCGTGATTGCCGCTCGTGAAGCAATACAGCAGGCCGCGATTGAATGGACTGAAGAACGGCGCGAAAATACGGCTATTGTCACCGGTTCATGCGTGGGCGGCCAGTCCAGTGAGGACGCCGGCTTTCAGGACATTTACAATCTAAAGCGCAATCGCGTGCATCCTCTTACCATTCCGAGAATTATGGCGAATGCCGGCGCGAGCCATATCTCAATGGAGTTCGGCATTACCGGGCCAGCGTATACTGTGTCCACTGCTTGTTCGTCGGCAAGCCACGCCATTGGCCAAGCGTTTCAAATGGTGAGGTCTGGTGCCGCAGAACTCGCGATTGCAGGGGGGAGTGAGGCACCGTTCAGCTTCGGAATTCTAAAAGCGTGGGAAGCGATGCGCGTGGTTTCGCAAGATACCTGCAGGCCCTTTTCGAAAGACCGCTCCGGCATGATTCTGGGTGAGGGCGCGGCTATGCTGGTGCTTGAGCCGCTTGAGAGTGCTACGGCACGCGGTGCCACAATTCTGGGTGAAGTTGTTGGGTTCGGTATGTCCAGCGACGCGAGCCACATTACGCAGCCTTCGCCTGAGGGCGCGGCGCGGGCGATGCGAATGGCTTTGCGGGACGGAGGGCTGGCTCCGGAGCAGATCGGCTATGTCAATGCGCATGGGACCGGAACGCAAGCCAATGACATAGCGGAAACCAAGGCAGTGAAAATAGTATTTGGGGATCACGCGGCACGGCTACCGGTAAGTTCCACCAAATCGATGCATGGTCATGCGTTAGGTGCGGCAGGAGCACTGGAAGCGGCAGCAACCATTTTGGCCTTGCGTGACGGAATGCTGCCCCCGACTGCCCATTTTCGCGAGGCCGATCCAGAGTGTGCTTTGGATGTGGTCACCGGAGAGGCGCGCGCGGCAAACGCGGAATTTGCTCTTTCCAATTCCTTCGCGTTCGGTGGACTCAACGCTGTATTAGCCTTTCGATCAAGCAAATGTCTGAGCTGACACGGCGGCGCTTTTACCTGAGTTTTATATACGGTCTGGGGGGAGTGATGGGGCTAGGGTTGGCTGTCCCCGCAGCTCTCTATCTGCTGCTGCCGCCGAAGTTGCGCCGCAAAGACGACTGGGTAGAAGTCGCTCCCGTTTCTGACATTAAGCCTGATGTGCCGACTGAGGTTATATACCACCAGAAGCGCACAGATGGCTGGAAAACGATGAATGAAAAGCGAACGGCTTGGGTTGTAAAAAATCAGAACAGCCAGATTGTGGCGTTTGGCCCGCAGTGCACCCATCTGGGCTGTGCGTATCACTGGGAAGCCGATAAATCACAGTTCTTATGCCCTTGTCATACTTCGATTTTTGATTTGGCTGGCAAGGTAATTGCTGGCCCAGCGCCCCGATCGCTCGATCGTTTTGAGACAAAAATTCAGAACGGCAAGCTGATGCTGGGAGCACTTCGGGAATCGGTATGAAGGGGGTGACGAATCAGGTAGTCGCCTGGCTCGACAATCGAACCGGTATCGAGACGAACATCCGCAAGTTCCTGTATGAGGATATTCCGGCCTCAAGCGGCTGGCATCAGGTGTTCGGCAGCGTGGCCGTGTTTCTGTTTCTGGTTCAGGCGTTTACGGGAATTCTGCTGGCATTTAATTACGCGCCCACACCCGGTGAGGCGTATAACAGCATGCGATACATCCTGACCGAGGTGACCGCAGGGCGCTTGATGCACGGGCTGCACCACTGGGGTGCCAGTATGATGATCGTCGTTGTGGTGCTGCACATGGTGCAGGTATTTCTATTTGGCAGTTACAAGAAACCGAGAGAGGCGACGTGGATCGCAGGAGTAATACTGTTGCTTCTTACTCTCACTTACGGGCTAACCGGATATCTTCTGCCATGGGACAACAAGGCTTATTGGGGCACGGTGGTTGTAACTCAAATCGCAGCTGGCGTGCCCCTGATAGGACCTTACTTGAGCCGGCTGTTGGGCAGCACTGGTGACGTGGGCGTTGTTACTTTTGCCCGGTTCTATGCGGTTCATGTTCTGCTTTTACCTCCTGCTACAGGGCTGATGATTTTGGCCCATATCGTTCTGGTCCGCAAGCATGGCGTAGCTCCGGTACCTGGCGATGAGGAACTGCCTTCGAAGAAGTTTTACCCCCGGCAGGCGTTCCTCGATACGATCGCGGTCTTCACCGCTTTTGTGATTCTGTTCACGCTAGCGGTTGTGGCACATCTCCCGCTGGAGCGGCTTGCGGACCCGAGCGATACAGCTTACATCCCGCGCCCCGAATGGTACTACCTGTTCCTTTTCCAGATGCTGAAATACTTCAGCGGTTCGATGGAAGTTTTCGGGAGCGTCATACTCCCGGGGCTCGCGGTTCTACTGCTCATCCTGATCCCCTTTATTGATCGGACGCCGCTGGTGCGCGTCTCGAAGCGTGTATTCGCAATGGCGTGCATTCTGCTCGCGGGAGTCGCGTGGGGCGGGCTGACGCTGGCTGCGGTGAAGTCCACTCCGCCATCTGGGATCGCCGCTTCGATCGACTACTCCGGTCCCGTGGACTGGATGCAACTTACCCCAGCAGCGATAGCGCGAGGAACCGATAAGACCACTCCGGATTTCGCTGTCGCGGGAGCGAAACTCTTCACCAAGAAAGGCTGCGCCGGGTGCCATATGGTCAACGGCGTTGGGGGCAAACTGGGGCCTCCGTTGAACGGCCTGAGCAGCCGCCGCAATGAAGATTGGGTTCGGGAAAACTTCGTCCATCCCCAAAAGATGGCACCCGGGACCATCATGCCTGCGTACCCGTTCAATGAGTCCGATATGAAGAACATCATCGGCTATCTGTTCACCATCCCCGAGTAAGTTTAGACATAGGCTCCGACAGATTCCACACCGGCGCCCTGGAGCGCGACCGCCATTTTCGCAAGAGCTGTCTTGTGGATCTGGGATACGCGGCTTTCGTTGATCTGGAGTGTGCTGCCGATTTCTTTCATGGTCATGTCTTTGGTGTAGTAAAGGATCACCACTTTCTGATAGCGCTCGGGGAGCGTTCCGATCGCGGTCTTGAGTTTGGTGCTAAGCTGCTTGCGTTCCACGATGCTGTCCGGTCGGCATGTAGCCGGAGCTGGATAATCCGGGGTGGCTTGGCTTTCATCTTCCGTAGGCCGGCTGGAAGAGGAGAGCAGGCCGATCATGCGAAGCTCGATCGCCATTTGACGCCAGCGGTCCACGTCGACGCCCATCTTGCCGGCGATCTCTGCTTCTGTCGGGACCCGATTCAACAGGCCGGTGAGTTCACGCGTGATGCTTTCGAGCTGCTTGTAGCGCTTGCGCAGATCGCGTGAGGCCCAGTCTGCCGCACGCAGGCTATCGAGGATTGAACCCTTGATGCGGTGCTTTGCGTAGCTCTGGAACGATACGTCCTTCGTAGAATCGAAACGTGTTGCAGCGTCGATCAGGCCCATTACACCGGCATGAATCAGGTCGTCGAGATCGACGTGGACGGGGATGCTTTCGTAGACCCGAATGGCGATGGCACGCACTAACGGGAGGTGGTCAACAACGATGCGGTCTCGGTCTGCGAAGGTGGAAGAAGCGGCGATCATGCACCTGACAAATGCACGGGCTGGACCAAGTGCCAAGAAATTGGCGCGAGGTGACGAAATGATGGCTAAGTTGCTGATCCGTAAAGACCAACTTCTTAGGGTGAAACGAGTACTTGCTAGTACCGGACTAGGTTGAAGGCCTGAGATATCCGGATTGGATTCCCGAATGAAACATCGTGTTCCATATTGAAACATCACCAGCCGGCCTTGCGGGCGATTATGGTTTTCGCGGCCAGCCCAGCGGTGAGGATCCACACCGCGGCCCGGAGAGTCCCCTCGATCCAGAAGGTGGCGACCAGGGCGATCAGAGCGTACATGGCCATGGCGATCCAGAACTTCATCTGGTGGTGAGGTTGTAAGAAAACGTGAACTGAAGGACAACGCGGCTGCCTTTGAAATCTGTCGGCAGCGGTGGGAGGCGGTTCGAAGCGCTGAGTGCGGCCACGGCGGCTTCATCGAGAGGGCGCGAGCCGGATTGCGCGGTGTAAATTACTTTGGTGATGGTGCCATCGGCCGCGACTGCGAATTCAACCAGGACACGGCCGCGCTGGCCCATACGGGCGGCCTCTGGGTAGATGGCAAACCAGTTCCGGCGGACGGTGGCGAGGACACGGATCAGGTACGGTTTGAAATCGACACCTTGGGGATCGCTTTTTAGTTCGAGAGAAGAGCGGGGGCGGCCCGCACTCGGGGGCAGATTCAGACCAGGGCCGGAGGCGTCCAGCTCGGCTGCCGCGTCGCCTACGGATTGCGATCCGGAGGGACCGCTTCGAGAGATGTTGCGCACGGCGTCCTGGATGGGGTTCTGAGTGACGAGGGCCGGATTGATTGCGGACTTCGCGACCGGCGCGGCCTGGGTTGGCGGTGCTTCAAAGGCAAGCTTGGGTTTCTCAACGGGAGGTGGCGGAGCGGCTTGCGGGAGCTTCGCGGTTTCTTTGGCGGCGAGTTCGATTTTTGGTGGTTCCGGCGTGGCTTGCGGAACTCGCTGGGGCGCCGGTGGGGCAGCCTGCTGAGCTTTGGGCGCGGGCGCTTCGTGCTGGATTTGTGGGCGCGGCAGGATTGCTTCGGCGACTAATTCCTTGCTCAAGGGTGCCTTGTTGGGAGCGCGTTGGGTGAGCTGCGTGGGCGGATCGATAAGGTGGGTGACCACGCGCTTCCGTTCGGGTTCGTCAGGCGGCGGGGCGTGCTGCGTGCTGTCCACATTGCCGAGAAACAGCAGAAGAGCCAAGTGCGCGGCTAAGGAACCGGCTACCGCGATTCGATTGGAAAGGACGGTCACTGCTGGCTCAGCGTTCGGGCTACGAGCTCGGCGTGTTCCGCGATTTTTTCCGTGATGTCCAAGGCTAGCGATAACGTTCGACGCGCGGTTTCGCCGTCTAGTTTCGGCGTCTGGCGGGTGGCGATGCTGTGGAGGAAGGCGGCGAACTGGGCTTTTAGGGGCTCGTTCTTTACTACCGCGTGTTGCTGGAAGCCGATCTGTTGGTTGGGGCCGACGGTGAAGGCGGCGAGGTCCTGACGCGCGTAATCGAGCGAGAGGTATTGGTAAGGCTGAAAGAGGCGCAGCTTGCGGACTTTCTCGGTGGAGACGCGGCTAGCAGTGAGGTTGGCGATGCAGCCGTCTTCAAACTGGAGGCGGACGTTCGCGATATCGGTTTTTGAGGACAGGATCTGGACGCCGGCGGCTTGTACCTGTTCAAGGGGGGATTTGGTAAGGGCTAAGACGATATCGAGATCGTGGATCATTAGGTCTAAGACGACGTCTACGTCGAGTGAGCGGGGGCTGAATACGCTCATGCGGTGGATTTCGAAAAAGAGCGGGGTGGTGGCGGCTTGCTCAAGCGCGATGACGGCGGGGTTGTAGCGTTCCAGGTGGCCTACCTGGAGGATTCTGTTGTGTTTCTTCGCTGATTCGGTGAGTTGGGTGGCTTCTTCTAGCGTGGCGGCTAGGGGTTTTTCGATGAGAACGTCAAGGCCTCTTGACATGGCTTCGCAGCCTAGCGCGGCGTGGTGGATGGTGGGGGCGCTTATGATTACTGCGTCGGCTATGTTGGGGAGTTCGGTGAGTGTGGTGTAGCCGGGAACGTTGTGGGCGTTGGCGCGCGCGGGATCGGGATCGATTATGGCTGCAAGTTCGGCGTCTGAGGATTCTTTGACTATGCGGATGTGGTTTTGACCGAAGTGGCCTACGCCGATTACTGCTATGCGGGTCATTGGTGCCCTCGGGATGTTGAGGGGGCAGTCTCATTTGGAAGGCGCATTTTACTTTCCCGGCCATGTGCCGGTGCTACGTTTACTGCGGTGATTGTTAGGTCGGCGTTATTGGCGGCTCTTGTGAGGTCGTCGCGGTCGAGGAGGAGGGTTCTTCCGGCGTCGATGGAGATTGCCGTGGTGTTGGTTTGCTGCATTACCGATATTGTTTCGAGGCCGATTACGGGGACGTCGAAGAGCAGGTGGCCTCTGCGCTGGCTGGATTTTACCAGCGTGAGGGGCCTGTTGTTGGCTAGTTCGGCGGCGCGTCTTAACATCGCGTCCGTGCCTTCCATCGCTTCGAGAGCTACGCAGGCGCGGTCGGCGATTGCGCAGCTTTGGCCCAGATCGAAGGTGGCTAGCGCATCCGCTATCTTTCTCCCGTAGTCTATGTTGGCTTGCTCTTCCGACGTTGGCTTGCGTTTGGTGAGGATGCCTTCAGGGGCCAGGAGATTTTTCAGGAGCTTGGTACTGTCTACCAGTTCGATGCCTTCGTCTTGGAGCACTTTGGCGACTGCACCGATCAGGCCGTCAGTGTTTTTTCTGGGGAGAGCGGCGAGGAGTTTGAAGAGCCGCCAATCCGGTTTAATGTTCGAGAAGATTTTGGAGTGTTTGACCTGGCCGGCCATCATGACCTGGGTGATGCCTTCCTGATGGCAGATATCGATTAAGCGGCTTAGTTCGCCTAGTGAGACCCAATGGCGGCTTTCAAGTTCGGGCGCGGCTTCTTCGCGGATAGCGATGACTACGGCTTCATCGCCCATCTGGCGCGCGGATTCCAAAGCCAGCACGGGGAAGCGACCGTTACCGGCGATGATGCCGTATTTCACGCTTTGCCTTTGATGACGCCGCGTTTCGAAGCCGCGATGAATTCCAGGAGTTCGGTGAGTTCGGGGGTGTCCGGAATTTCTTCCTGGATGCGGGCGACGGCCTGGGCGGTGTTGAGTCCCGCTCTGGTGAGGAGGCGGAAGGCAGTCTGCAGTCCTTCTATGGTTTCATTCGAAATATCGCGGCGTTCGAGACCTACGCGGTTGGCACCGAAGACTCCGATTTCACGATCGGCGACGGTGGTGGAGAACGGCATTACGTCCTGCGTGACCACGCTATAGCCGCCGATAAAGGCATGGCGACCAACGCGGCAGAATTGGTGGACTCCGCTGAAAGCACCGATGGATGCCCAATCGTGAACTTCGACGTGGCCGGCGAGGGTGACTGCGTTGGCGAGGATGGTATCGCTGCCGACCAGGCAATCGTGCGCGATGTGAACGTAGGCCATCAACCAGTTGCGGTGGCCGATGCTGGTGAGTGCTCCGCCGCCTTCGGTGCCGCGGTGGATGGTGACGAATTCACGGACCGTGTTGCCATCGCCAATTCTGGTTTGCGCGGGCTCGCCTTTGTATTTTTTGTCCTGGGAGGCAACGCCTACGGTGGAGAAGGGATAAAAGAGATTGTCCGCGCCGATGACAGTTTGGCCATCAATGTAATTGTTCGCCATCAGGCGAGTGCGGGCGCCGATTTCGACATCGTGACCGATGACGCAGTAGGGGCCGATCTCGGCGGTGGGATGAATGCGGGCCGAGGGGCTGATCAGATTTGCTGGTCCTTGCGCTCTAGCTTGCACATGACCTCTGCTTCGGCGACGAGGACGCCGTTAACGGTGGCGCGGCCGGACATTTTCGCGACGGTGCCCTTCCTTTTGAGGACCTTGAGTTCCATGAGGAGCTGATCGCCGGGACGGACGGGCTTGCGGAAGCGCGCATGATCGACGGAGACGAGGAAGACCAGGTAATTATCGCGATCGGGGATGTTGCCGAGGACGAGGACGCCGGCGGTCTGGGCCATGGCTTCGACGATGACGACCCCGGGCATGACGGGGAAATCGGGGAAGTGGCCCGCGAAGAAGGGCTCGTTCGCGGTGACGTTTTTGATGCCCAGAATGCGTTCCGTATCCATTTCGAGGATGCGGTCAACGAGCAGCATGGGGTAACGATGCGGCAAGATGCGCCGTATCTCATCAATATCCAAATTTGGCATGGAGCACTCGGTATTATAACAACCGTGCATAAAACACTGGCGTGGGCGGAACGGGAGATGCCGCAGTTCCGGAAGCTGCTGCGGGCGATGGTGGAAGTGGAAAGCCCGAGCGACGACAAGGCGGCGGTGGACCGGTTCGGGGCGCTGCTGGCGGATACTGTTCGCGGCGAGGCGGAGGTGAAGTTGGTGCCGGGCGGCGAGTGGGGGAAGCATGTGATTTGCCGGTTCGGGAAGAAGAAGCGGGGCGGCAAGCAGGTGCTGGTGCTGGGGCATGGGGACACGGTGTGGCCGATGGGCACGCTGCGGACGATGCCGTTCCGGGAGGGCGAGGGTCGGTTGTGGGGTCCGGGCGTGCTGGATATGAAGGGCGGGCTTTGCGTGTTTCTGATTGCGATGCGTGCGGCGCGGGAGTTGGGGCTGCCGGTTCCGGACTCGGTGGTGCTGCAGGTGAATTCGGATGAGGAGGTAGGGAGCCCGAGTTCGCGCGGGTTGACGGAAGCAAATGCGCGAAAAAGCGCCGCGGTGCTGGTGATGGAACCGGGGACGGGTTTGGAAGGAAAGCTGAAGACGGAGCGCAAGGGCGTGGGTGGGTTTCGGGTATCGGTGACGGGGCGGGCGAGCCATGCGGGCGTGGATTTTGAGCGTGGGGCGAGCGCGGTGGTGGAGGTGGCGCGGCAGATCGAGCGGATATCGTCGTGGACGAATTTGGAGCGCGGGGTGACGGTGAACGCGGGGGTAATCGGCGGCGGGACGAAGAGCAATGTGGTGGCGGCGGAGGCTTGGGTGGAGGTGGATTTCAGGGTTCGGAAATTGGCGGATGCCGGGCGGCTGGAGAGGAAGTTCTGGGCGCTGCGGGTGGTGGATTCGCGTTGCGGGATTGCTGTATCAGGTGGCTTGAACCGGCCGCCGATGGAGCGCAGCGCTGGCGGCAAGCGGCTGTTCGGGATGGCTGCGGCGGCGGGGAAGGAATTCGGGATGGTGGTGGAGGAGAGCTCGACGGGTGGGGGGTCGGACGGGAATTTTACGGCGGCGCTGGGGGTGTCGACTCTGGATGGATTGGGCTGCGTGGGGGAAGGGGCGCATGCGGTGAACGAGAGTATTCTGTTGGACCGGGTGCCGGAGCGGATCGCGCTACTGGCGGGGGTGCTGGGGCGGCTCATCTGAAAAATTCTTGGGTTAGGTCACGCGATTTCGGGTATCGCTCCGGTATCCGAGGGCGCTTTCTTGGGTTCTCGATTTCACGATTCTTCAATAACGGCGGGCGTTTCTCGGGTTCGTTTCTCGTTTTTCATGTTTTTGTATCCCGGTAGACCGGCGAAAGATTTCGGTGTGAGCCGGTTCTGGCTTACGGCGTCATTGTGACAGGTGGAATTGGGGCTGGAGGGATAAGCTGTTGAGTCTTAAGGCTTGGTGAGGTGTGAACGGAATTTTAAGGGCGTTTTCACGCTAAGGCGCAAAGAACAACCCTGGCACGATGGCCGAGTTGCAATTTCTCATCGCAGGTGTAGAGGGTTGAATCAGTGGCCTCCGCCAAGGCAATGTACGTGGCGTCATAGGCTGTGAAGTTGTGGCGCAACTCCCAGATTCGACCGATTAGCGGTGTGTGCGCGTAGCGTTGCGCTGGCAGCGCGGCTAGTTCTACGAGAAATCGCGCTGCGCGATGCGGGTCAATCCGCTGCCCGGCCATCAGCCGCCGGGTCGCGCTCAAGACCTCGATATCGAGCAAGTATGGAACGAGAATCGACTCGTCGCCGGCAAGTTTGCGACGGATGGATTCGGCCATCCTACCGTTGGTAATAAGTTCCACAACCACGGAAGCATCAAGAACGATCATCGTTCCTCCCGCAGCTCTCTTATGACCTGTGCAGCGCTCCTTTTCGCTAAAATCGGCTTCGCTTCTTGTGTTCGATCAAGCCACTCCTGCAAAGTGGGCCGCTCCGCCGAGCGCTCCAGTTCCCGTTTGATGAAATCAGAAAGGCTCATCCCTTCCCGCGCGGCACGGGATTTCAAGGTGCCGTGAACATGCTCAGGGACATCTCTTACCTGGATCATCTTTGACATGTTCTCAACATAGAAACATGTGCTGCACATGTCAATTGTTCACCGGAGTTGCGGGTGCGCGGAGCTCTTGATGAACAGACTGCGGCAAATCCACCAGAACCAGATAGTTCAGGGGGCCAGTTTCAGCGACGACAATCCCTTCTGGATGGACGCGGCCCTATTGGAGGCGAGTTTTTGCACCACGTTCCAATCCTGGTCGAAGTCTTCCGGTGTGTAGTCGTCAATCCCATGCAGCTTGAGAAAACCATCAAGTTCATATCCGGACGGAATGCCGAGCACGGTTCGCAACTAGTAAGGGGTGATCCGCTTCTGGCGGTAGGCTCCGAGAGCTAATACCTCAAGCACGGCCTGAGGAGGACTTCCTCCCGGGGGGAGGAGCAGGGCAACCAATTCGTCCGGCAGGGTGACGGTGATGTCCATCAGATCAGGCTAACGGTTTCAACGCTTGCAGTACACGGGGCTCGTTAAAGAGCACGAACCCGAATACGGAGGGTGTTTTGTTTCTGAACCGCTACCAAAATGAAAGGCGGGGTCAAATCGACTGTACTTTGCAGTAGCGACTTCAAGGTGGCGTTAGTAAACTCCGACCGGATGTGACCTGGACGCAAGTAGACGATTCCGACAACGGGTAGCCCAGCAGCAATCGCAAGGGTTCCGAAATCGCTGTCGTGAGTAAGCACCACCCGATTTTGGGAAAATGCCGCAGATAAGATTTGTTCGTCAGGCGATCCGTTCAGGTTTAGATCATAAACGCTCATCACGTCAATTCGCATACTGAGTAGGAACGCGATTACCGCAGGATGGATATTTTCGTCGGCAAGGAACGAGAACGCGCCGAATTTCAACGAAGGATCTCAAGTTCCAAGAGATCGTCATGCCGAAGGTATTCCGCCGCGAAGTGTACGGCGGATTGGACATCTTCGCGGTTGAGTTGCGGATAGGCTTCCACGATTTCTGGAACCGTGGCACCGCTTGAAATCAGCTCAAGGATAAATTCGACACTGATGCGAGTGCCGCGAAGACAAGGTTTTCCTTTCAAGATTGCCGGATCTGTTATGATTCGCGCGTCTCTCATTCGGGTATTGTTCCTGTTGCCATTATGGGACGAAAGCGACCGCATGAATCGGAAGTCTTCGAGCAGGGCAACGGAGGCACACCGTGCGGAGAATGACGATTCGTTTGTACGGAAACATTTCTCTGGTCTTCTGGTTACACTGGAGAGGTGTTGAAGGGGAAACGAGAGCGCCGGATTAACGAAGATCTGCGTGAGCTTCCCACTTATACGCTGCCGGAAGCGGCACGGTTTTTGGGAACTTCCCGCCGCACGCTACAGGATTGGTTTGCGGAAGGAAGCGATATCCTGCGGCCCTCCTCACGAATCAGCAAAGTTGCCATGTTGTCATTCCGAGATTTGTCGGAAGCTTACGTTCTAACGCTTCTTACTAAGTTTTATCGATTCCGGTTAAATGCGGTCCGGGAGATGATGGAGCGCGCGAAGCAAGAGACCGGGCTGGCGCGACCATTGATCGAAGCCGACTTAAGGATTCTGTTCCACAGCTTGATTTTGGAAAAGAGATCGCGCGGTGGCCTGCCGCGAGAAGCCATCGATCTTTCCGGGCATGGGAATCTGGTTTTTCCGGAACTGGTGGATCAGTTGGGGAAGCGGATTGTGCGGGACGGGAACAATGAGCCTTTACGGCTCTATCCGTGGCGGCTGGGCAGCGATACCGATCAGAGCCGCCCGGTATCGCTCGATCCTGAAATTGTCTCGGGAAGGCTGGTGGTGACCTGGACACGAATTCCGGTTAGGGTGCTCCTCGGTAAGAGGAATGCCGGAAGTTCTGACGGGGAGATTGCGCGTTCCTACCGGATCAGCGAGGATTCCGTGCGGAAGGCGCTGCAGCATATTGAAAGGCCTTTACACAAAAAAGCGGCGTGAACGGTGCGTCTTGTTTTTGGACGATTGCTTCGACGCTGCCGATTCCCGCGTAGGTCCGCGATCTACCGCAACTCATCTCCCTAGCGCTAATATTCAAGCAGCTTCTTGCGGATCCACAGCAGTTACCTCTTTTCTCTTGCGACTGGACGATCCAGGCAGGTTAGGGAACGAGTTCCCGGTGCCATGTTGTCTTACGATCTCACCTAGCCTGATTTGTCGAGTTATGAAGCGCAATGTTGCTCCCGCAAAACGGCAAGATGGATGAATTGACCCGTGAAAGAATGCGAGCGCCGTTGTGCAACAGTATTTTGATGCCAATGGGGCCAACCTCTTGCAGTAGTTCACTTCGCGCATTGAGGGACATCCCGGCAGTGGGGAAAGCGAAAAGGGGCGCTTCGCTGCTGAAGGGGGTGAAGGCCCTACTTAAAAAGTTGAGAAAGGGATTTCACGCCACATGATTTCCAAATCATCTTGGCGGGTTCGTGTAGCGATTTGGTCCGCTGTCTTCGGAGCATTGCTTGTTTTTACTATTGTGCTGGGGAACTACGGCATTTTGCAAAAGCCCAGTTCTCCGTTTGAGGTCCGAAGCGAATACGTTGGTAAGGGTGTTCACAATAAACCATTCGCTGTTGTATTTGTCCATGGGATTTTTGGGGACAAGAAGAATACATGGTCAAATCGAGCAGACGCTTTTCCCGCGCTGCTCGCAGCCGACCCTGAATATCAGGGAACTGTGGATGAATTCCTGTTTGAATACTACACCCCGATGTTCGGCAATGCCGCAGGCATAGTCGGTTTGGCCGAGCACCTTCGAGGAAGTCTCGAGGATAATAACGTTTTCGCGAACCATCAACACGTGGTCTTTCTAAGTCATAGTATGGGAGGACTTATAGTTCGCCAATTTCTGCTAACTAACCGAGGCTATTTGAATCAAATCCCGATGCTGTTTTTCTATGCGACTCCTACTAACGGTACGGATCTTACCTTGGATGCCCACAAATTGAGCACCAACCCGCAACTTCGAGGCATGTTGCCAATTCAAGGTAATGATCTGCTGAGAAGCATTCAGGCGCAGTGGCTCCGGTGGCCGGAAGTTGCTAAGATACCATCCCATTGTGCCTACGAGGAACTCGAGACGGACGGCGTAATGGTTGTTCCGATCGCAAGCGCTACGGCACTTTGCACTCAGATAGATTCACTTACCGCCAACCATATAGAAATCGTGAAACCCACAGATCGCGGCGACCCACGCTATTCGCGTTTCGCTACAGCACTTCGAGAAACTAAAAGGGAAAACGGGAACGGGCAAGCGAAAGAACAACCTCGTAAAGAAGGCGACCAAGACTCGAAGTCTAGTTCGCTGGATTTTGACGCTTCGAACGAAACCTCCAGCTTTCCTGTTGAGGGCCATTTCAAGGGAAAGCTTACACGAAGCTCGACAACTCTAACGGTATCTATCGATAAGGCAACCTTGGCTCTTAGGCGCATTGATGCATTTCCCTCGGCTCCGCCTGAGGTAAACATCATCGCTCTTAGGGCTGGAATCACTCGATTCTCGACTGGCCATTGGGATATAGTGCGAGGGAGTTCAGAGATACCGGTTCACCAGAGTCTGGTTCTCAACACACCGCCGCTTAGCCTTACGTTGCTTAAAATGACCATTCCTTTGAGCGGACTTGCCCTGGAGGCTAACGATGCACTTGTCTTCTCAATTGTGTCGGGCCATCCTGGGCGAGGCGATGTAGGCGAGATGTATGTTCATGTGCCAGCCCCAATTCCGGCTGGCCCATAGCGGCCTAACTTCCGTGATGTCGCGAACGACTTTGATTTGATTGGCATTTGAAGCCTCGAGATTGGCAGGCAACGGAATGCGAACGCTAAGCTCTGGAGGTTCCGTTGGAGCTGAGTACACAGTCAATGCGAAGGGGCCTAACAGTTCAGCTTGCGGGTCGTGGTCATTGAAACGTCGGGGGCTGGCTGTTTTGATCGAACACGCACTCCGCTACTCAGGGTAGAATTGCGTGCAACACTATGGCGAAGAAGAAATTCAAAATAGGCTTTTTCAAATCGCCACAGCTGAAGGCGCGAAGTCCTTCGAACAGATTCTCGACGGCATCTTAGCACTGGATGATGCGGATCGTTTTACAGACGATGATCCAGAGGCACCCTTCAGAATAGACCTAATCACCCGCCGTTCTGATCGATGGTTTGCAGATCTTTCAAAGCTACGAATGAATGAGGATCTGATGAAAGCAACAAAACGCGGGAACAGAAAAAAAGTGGATATGAATGTTGATGAGGGACTTTGTGAGGGTACTGCCTTCCTATATCATCCTAGAACTCGCACCCTTGCTTTCCACGAAAACAAGAACGGCGGAACACTCAACCAAGTGGCGCGTGTCTTTAATAGTTTTTCCAAAGATAGCCCTATTGCGCTAAGGCCCATAATGAAGGAGCAGACGCTCGAAAGAGTGCAGCGAATTCGACCGTATTTTTTTGAGATTCAGTTGGCTGGTGTGGACAATGGTCGTCCTTTTCGAGGTCGGGGAGAGGCCGCAGAAAACATTTTTAGGATGCTCAACTTTTGGAGAGCACCGAAAGCTCAAATCCGCGTAGAAATCCCAAAACCCCGCAGAAAATTTGAGACCAGGGCTACTCTTGATCACATTGTTGATACTGTCCAATCGTTGGTTGGCGCTAGCACAACAAGTATTCCTGAAGAGGTTCAAAGAATCGTTATAAAAGGAATGGACCCACAGACCGATCAGGAGGCGGAAGCGGTGATTAATCTTCTCAATGATCGTCTTGTTGAAGAGATCGAGATTGATCTAAGGAACCGAAAGCGTGCTACCGATGCTGATCGTCATCGTGTCGTAAATCAGGCATTTGATCAAAACAAGTTATATCTGGAATCGTATTACTCGAAAGGGTAACCCAGTGTCGCTTCTTCTAGTGTAGTGCTTCAAAAATAGCGCGTATTGGTGGAATCGGAGCATCTCTACAACGGAGAGGTTCTTCGATGCGTTATGCGCGAGCGGTAGTACTC
>JAABUK010000640.1_pt1 | contig 71773 bp, 71 predicted proteins | sample 5559141 | NCBI WGS metagenome assembly JAABUK01 (sample SAMN10711869, study PRJNA513367) | rock metagenome | isolation source: Antarctica rocks | place: Antarctica: Victoria Land, Pudding Butte nord | collected 2016-01-03 | reverse complement strand
AGGGGATCAAGGTCAGCGACGAGGAGATGGCCAGCCTCAACATCACCGGCAACAGCTTCCATCCGGAATGGAACTACACCATCACACCGCGAAGACCTGTTTGAAGCGAAAATTGTTGGGCGACACCCTAGTGGTGCAAGTCAGACGGAAGCATCCGTCTGATTTGCACCACTAGCCCTTGTTTAGCGGACCGATTCACCTAACGCCTGGGAGCCAAGCGTTAGGATCGGACCACTACCGGCGCGGAGCTGTCAGCGGTTGCTGCTGGATCGGCGCGGACCGCGGCGGGGCCTGCAGCGGCATGGGCGGCGGCAAAGCGGGCGGAGCCGCAGCCTCGGCCTGCTGGCCATAGCGGGTCAGGACCTGCCGCAGCGGGTCGGCCGCCGGGTTCGTCGCCTCCATGCCGATTACGATCTGCTGGGCGGCCACGGGACGGCCGTAATAGGCCTGGTCCCAATCGGACTTGCTGCTCATCAGGGTGCCGCTGAGTGAGATGCCGGCAAAAAGGCCGCGCGCCCGGGTGAAGCCGACGATGTCGGCACGCAGGGCGGCGGTCGTCGCGCCCTCGATCCCGCCGCCCAGGTCCACGAAGGTCGCGCTGGCATCGGCGCCCAGCTTGAATTGGCTGTCCATCACGGCACTCAGCCCCTTGTCGGACATGATCAGCAGCATGACCTCGGCATCCTGGACGCCGGCCTGGAAGCCGATGCTGCCGCCGCCCAGGCCATAGAACGCCGGAGCCGACCATGATCCGGCGCCATCCCGCGCCACCAGCACGCAACTGCCGCCCTGGCCGCCGAGCAGGAAACCGGCCTTGAAGATCTGCGGACAGATCATCACTGCCCGGGCACGCTTCAGCACGTATTGCGCGTCCTTGCCGTCCCGGTCGTTCAGCATCTGCTGCGCTGCGAGCGTGGCGCGGTCCACCAGTTGCTGCTGGTCGGATTGGGCATGGGCGGCGGCCGGCAACAGGGCCAGAACTGTCAGCAAAATGATCCGGACCATCGGACGTCTTCCTTCCTGGGATGACCGATCCTAGCGCCGGATTATGGCGTTACCAAGTGTTGTTGAAGCGATGTCCCAGACACCGGCCAGTTCGTTGACCGAAATGACACGCCAGCCTTCCTCCAGGCGCTCCAGTTGGGTCAAGGAAAGGTTGTAGATGGATAGATGCAGCGCGCGGTCCGCGTCGATCGCCATGGCGTGAGCCACGGCGGCTCGGATGGCGCCGCCGTGGCTCACGATGACCACATCCTGGCCGGCATGGCGCCGGACGATGCGGTCCAGCGCCGGGCCGACGCGGACCAGCACGTCCGCCATGCTTTCCCCGTTGGGCGGCTGTTCGGTCCCGGCCAGTGGCCAGAACGGGTGGGCCGGCGCCGATAGCAATGGCGGCACAGCGCTATGAGGCAGTCCCTGGAAATCTCCCAGGTTCTGTTCGATCAAGTCCGGTTCGACCGTCAGCGGCTGTGCCGGGTAGCCCGCCGCAAAGATCGCCTCCGCCGTACGGCGCGTGCGGGACAACGGTGTGCAGGCCCAGGCCGCGGGCCGGGGCAGGCGCGCCGCCAGCGCCTGATACATCGGTACCTGCGCGACCAGGCTGTCGGGACAGAGCTGGACGTCTCTGACACCGTAAAGCGTCGCACGCTCGTTTTCTGCCACGATGGCGTGGCGGATCAGCCAAAGGTTGGTGGACATCATTCGCCTATGCTCAAAAGCGCGCCGCGGCGCCGGGCCTGGCGGAACTGGGCTGCGAACAGCCAGATCCCGGCGGCCATCCAGATAATGTTGAGGCCCATGGCCCAGGCGAGGTGGTCCCACCGCACCACGCCCGAGAGCGCCGAGCGCATGCCCTCGAACACGTGCGACGACGGCAGCGCGAGCGCGATCGGCTGCACGGCCGCCGGCAGGACGGAAACCGGATAGAACACGGCCGAGAAGGGGGTGAGCCCAAAGAGCACGGACCAGGCCAGCGCCTCCGCTCCCGCACCGTGGCGGAGGATCAGGCTGACGACGCCCAGCGCCACCCACCAGCCCATGACCATCAGGTTGGCAAAGAACAGCACCACGATCGGGCCCAGGGCGAACAGGTTGAAGGCATAGAGCAGGAAGGCGAGCAGGATCGCCGGCAGCACCCCGGTCAGCATGCGCAGGATGGAGATGCCGATCAGCGCCGAAACCATCTCCCACGGGCGGATTGGGCTGACGAACAAATGGCCCAGGTTGCGGGACCAAAGCTCCTCCAGGAAGCTGATCGCGACGCCCATTTGGCTGCGCAGCGCTACCTCCCACAGCAGCACGCCGCCCAGCAAGGCCCCGGCGGCGATCATGGCGCCGCTGCCAACCCGCCCGACCAGGAAGCTCGCCGTAAAGCCCCAGATGCACATTTGCAGGACGGGCCAGTACATCAGCTCGAGCAGCCGCGGCCAGGATCGGCGGTATAACGCCAGATGCCGGTACATCAGCCCCCAGATGCGCCGCAGCGAGCTGCCCGGTGTCACGCGTCCACTCACGCCGCCACCGTGCCGCGGTTCCGGGCGATGTCGAGGAACACCTGCTCCAGATCGTTCCGCCCATAGCGGTCCAGCAGAGCCGGCGGCGACCCGCTGTCCACGATGCGCCCCTGCTTCAGCATCAGCACGTGACCGCACAGCCGCTCGACCTCCGCCATGTTGTGCGACGCGAGCAGGATGGTGCAGCCGCTCTCTTCCCTGTATCGCTCAAGCCAGCTTCGCACCATGTCGCCGGTGTCGGGATCGAGGCTTGCGGTCGGCTCGTCCAGCAGCAGGATGTCGGGGCGGTTGATCAACGATTTTGCGAGCGCCACCCGGGTCTTCTGTCCCGCCGAAAGATTGCCGGACGGCCGGTTGAGCAGGCTGGTGAGGTCGAGCTGCGCCGCCAGCTCGCGAATCCGCGCCTCCAAGCCGCGTACGCCATAAAGGTGGCCATAGACGCGCAGGTTCTCCGCGACACTCAGCCGGGAGGGCAGGGCGATATAGGGCGAGGAAAAATTCATGCGGGCCAACGCCGCAAAGCGGTCGCGCGCCATGTCGTGCCCCAGGATGCAGATGGTGCCGGCCGTTGGGATCAGCAGGCCGAGCAACATGGCGATGGTCGTGGTCTTGCCCGCGCCGTTGCCGCCCAGCAGTCCCAGCGTGCAGCCCGGCGCCAGGCTGAACCCGACATGATCCACCGCGAGCACGTCGCCATAGCGCTTGGTCAGACCCTCGACTTGGATAGCGTCCATGGGCGGGGATTAGGCGTCCCACGGCGGTTCGCCAAGGGCAGCACTCGGTTGCGCCGAGCGCGGACGCTGCTTGGGAACTTTGTGCAAGTCAGGTGGTCCGGGCGACGGCACGGCCCTGGAACAGGCTGATCCCCTGGTCTCGCCCCCATTGCAGCGCGGCAGGTTCGTCGGCCTGGCTCAACACCCACTGCGCGTCGCCAGCTTGCAGCAGGGCAGGGGTGATCCCCGCCAGATTGGCCGACCAGCGGAGCTGCACGAAGTCCAGCTCCATTCTCGAGAGGCACAGCAATGGCAGCAGCGTGGCGGTGATGCCGCGCAGCAGCAGCCGATAGCCGCGGGCGCGGGCGAAGCCGCAAGCAAAGGTGAAGGCGGCCGGATCGGCCAACACGTCGGCGGGCTGCATGTCCAGCACGACACGCCCGCGCAACGCGGCCGGCAAGACGGCGTCGAACCGCAGGAACTCGGGGCTGAGCATGCTGCCGACATTGAGGTTGAGGCTGAACGGCCCGGCGCTGCGCAGCTCCTGCGGAGCGGATAGCAGCGCCAGCATCCGGCGGTCGAGGATGCGGGTCAGCCGGCGGAACAGCCAAGCGTCGGCCTGCGCGCTGCGCCCCGGCGCGAGGGTTGCCGTCAGCTCGGAAATCGACAGATAGCGCTTTTCCCAGGCGAGATGCACATGGTCGCCGTCCAGCCGGCAGATGGGTTTGCGCCGGGCGAACCGGGCCATGTCGGCAGCAGCCGATTGCCGCTCCATGGCGGACAGGGCGAAGGTGTCCAGCGGCACGAGCGGCGGCGGCGACCTACTGACCGAGGCGGCATGGCGGCGGCATGGCGCGGCCTCGGCCCCAACTTCCAGCCCGGCCGCGTCCAGCAGTGCCGCTCCGTCCTGCGGCAGGTCGAACAGCCGAATCAGGGTATGCAGCGCTGCCGGGCCGACCCGGAATCCATCCCCCAGCAAGTGTTCCAGCGCGCCTAGCGACTGCTGAAGCAGCATCGGCGCATCGCCGCGCCAGGACACCGCCAGGCGCCCGGTCGGCAGGTCGTGCGTGCGGGCCCGTTCGGCCGTCATCAGCGGCTCCAGCGCCGCGCGCGCCAACTGCAGGTGGTGCAGGCGGGTCAGCCGCGGCGGCAGCAGGTCGGTGCGCAGCAGCAGTACGCGGCGCCCGACGCCGGACGCCACGCAATCGCGCACCAGGCCCTGCAGCGCATCGAGGCCATGAGTTCCCAAAGGCGCCATGACCTGAGACCGTCCGTCCGGTAAAGGTTCTCCCAGTCCGGGGGCCAACGCGACGGCGCTCGTCATGCGGTGGCCGCCAAAGCCGCAAGCGGGGCCGCTGCATCGAGCAACGTCGGATTGTTGCAGCCCGCCCGTCCGCCAGGACCGGTCGCGGACGCACGCTCGATGCACTGCCACAGGGAGCAGCCGCCGCCATGCGCACAGGCGCCGATCCGCCCGGCCGCCAGCATCGCGTCCACATGGCGGCCCTGGAACCGGCGGATGCCGTGGGCCATGCCCCAGCTCAAGGCCTCCTCCGTTTCGGCGCGGTGCAGCACCACGCGGCTGCCGCCCAACGCCATGACCGCCTGGTCGACGGCCGACCCGGCCTCCGGCAGGCGCGGGGACCAGTCGAGCTTCACAAGATCCGGCTCCAGCACCATTGGCATGGTCAGCATGAGCGCATGGTGGGACACGCCGTCCAGCACCAGCGCCAGCCCGGCCAGACGGAGCCGGGTGCGCGCGGTCACGAAGGCTTCCGGATCGGCGCAGGCCTCGACAAGCGAGATCTCTACACCCACCTGGGCGCCCACGGCCCGGCATGTGGCGGCGAAATGCGCGAAGCGGTCGGACAGAATGCCGGACAGGGTAAGATTAAGGTGCAATGTGGGTCCCAGGTCTCGCGCCCCGGCCGTCAGCGGACCATTCACCTGCAAGTCCTGCCGCAGCACGTCCAGCATCCGTCCATCCAAGCGGCTGGCCAAGTGACGGAACAGGAACGGGTCCGCATTGGCCTGGCCAATGGCGGCAATCCGGGCTTCCAGCACCGCGACGGAGAACGTGATCTCCCGGAACAAGGGCCGCAGGCGGGACTGGCCGCCCGGCATGAGCAGGACGGCCGTCTGACGCTGCATCAGGTCGCTGAGACGGCTATGTTGGACGACCTGATCGATGGCGTCGATTGTGTGGGCACTGCCGACGGGCTCGATCGACGCGGGGGCGGGCATGGTGTCCAACAGCCGCGCCTCGGCGTATTGCAGCACGGCAGCGCCGTCCCCGGCGAGGGACCATAACGTAATGAGGCCGACGGGGTCCGGCACATCCACCAGGAATAGCCGTGCCAGCGTGGCCATCACTGGGATATCGGCCTTGTCGGAGCGGAACAGCAGCAGCAGGTCGTCGTTGTGCAGCGCGTACACTTGGCCCTCCTGCCGCTGCGCCACGTCGTCCAGCACGGCTCGGGCAATGCGCCGGTGGTGCGCGCGCGGTGCGGGCGGGACCATGCGCGACAGATGCAGCACGAGCGCCATCCGGTTCTGCGGCACCCGTAGCGCACGCTCGACCGCATCGAGCAGGTGCCGCCCGATATGGTGCGCTGCCAGGTCTGCTCCCCCCATAGCGCCGGCGATGATGCTGGCAGATTTCAGTGTCGTGATCCCCTCATGGTAGAGATAAGATGGGGCAACATGATTACTCGCAGGTTAGCAGGCTTCGCATCTGTCTTCGGCGCCCGCCCCAGGTTGCTGGACCATCCAAGGTTGGAGCCCGGTCGACGGGTCTATGTCGTTGGGGATGTGCACGGGCATCTGTTCCAGTTGCAGGCGCTGCATGACGCGATCCGCCAGGACCTGGCGCACCGGCCAGTCAGCCATCCGGTACTGGTCCATGTCGGGGACCTGATCGACCGCGGGCCGAACTCTGCCGGCGTGCTCGCGCTGTTGCAGGCCGGGTCTCCCTTGCCGGGCGTGCCGATGGTGAACCTGATGGGCAATCACGAATGGATGTTCCTGACTGCCCTGGCCCGGCAAGACAAGCAGGAGGCGGAGCACTGGCTCGATAATGGCGGAACCGATACCCTGGCGAGCTGGGGCATCCGTCCGTCCGTGCCGCTCGCGCGCTGGCCGGACCTGGTGCCGCGCGCGCATGTGCTGTTTCTCCGCGGCCTTGCGGCCCGGTATCAGCGCGGCGGCTATATATTCGCGCATGCCGGGGTGCGACCCGGCGTGCCGCTTGCCGAGCAGACCTGGTCCGACCTGCTGTGGATACGCGAGCCTTTCCTCGACCGGCGCGGCCCCCTGCTGCCCGACGCGCCCGACCTTGTCGTCGTGCACGGCCACACGCCGGAGCTGGAGCCTACGATCCGCGCGAACCGCATCGGTATCGACACCGGGGCCGGCCGCGGCGGGCCGCTGACCTGCGCGGTGCTGGACGGCGACGACGTGCGCTTCTTGCAGGCGAAGTCGTCCATCGAGCTTGAAAGGAACATGCGACCGTGACGCGCGGCTTGCCACGCAGGCAGGGGGGCGGTAGCCCTTGACGATGCACACTTCCCAGCCCGGCGACGGCCCAGCCCTGGATCAAGACGCCGGAAGCCCCGTGGCGCCCGATACCGAGGATTTGGCGAACGCCGTCCGTCGGCTGGCCCGCACCAGCGTCATGGTGATCGGCGACGTGATGCTCGACCGCTATGTGTACGGGATCGTGGACCGCATCAGTCCCGAGGCGCCGATTCCCATCCTGACGGTGGAACGCGAGGTCGCCATGCCAGGCGGCGCCGGCAACGTGGTGCGCAACCTGACGGCACTGGGCGCCGCGGTGGCGTTCGTGTCCGTGGTGGGAGACGATCAGGCCGGGTCGGACCTTACGGGCCTGGTCGGCGGCCAGCCCGGCGTCGAGCCCTGGCTGTTGGTCCAGGGCGCCCGCGCCACCACGGTCAAGACCCGGTATGTCAGCCAGGGCCAGCAGTTGCTGCGGTCCGACCGGGAGGAGACCGGGCCGATCAACCCGAAGCTCGCCGAGCGCATGATGCGCATCGCGCGGGACACGCTGGCCGCGACGTCGGTCGCCGTCCTGTCCGACTATAATAAAGGTGTGCTGGCCGGGGACATCCCGGCGCAGTTGATCGCCGCCGCAAAGGCCGGCGGTCGCCGCGTGGTGGTGGACCCCAAGGGGCCGGACTACGCCCGCTATGCCGGGGCCGACGTGGTGACGCCCAACCGGCGGGAGCTGGCGGAGGCCACCGGCCTGGCGGTCGACAGCGAGGCCGCGATCGTCGAGGCCGCCGTGGCGCTCCGGGACGCGCATGGCTTCGGTGCCGTGCTGGTGACCCGGGCCGAGGACGGCATGACCCTGCTGGACGCCGACGGCGTCCACCATTTCCCGGCCGAGGCGGCGGAGGTGTTCGACGTCTCCGGCGCCGGCGACACCGTGGTGGCGACGCTCGCGGCGGCGATGGCGGCGGGGCTGCCGTTGCCGGTAGCGGCGCGGCTTGCCAACATCGCCGCCGGAATCGTCGTCGGCAAGGTCGGCACGGCGGTGGCGCGGGAGGAGGACCTGCTTTCCGCGTTGACGCCCCAGGGCGGCGCGCTGCGCAAGATCGTGACGCGCGAGGCCGCGGCCGAGCAGGTCGAGCGTTGGCGCCGGAGGGGCTGGCGGACCGGGTTCACCAATGGCTGCTTCGACCTGCTGCATCCCGGTCACGTGCATCTGCTGGAGCAGGCACGCAGCCAATGCGACCGGCTGGTGGTCGGGCTGAACTCCGACGCCAGCGTCCGCCGGTTGAAGGGGAGCACCCGCCCGGTGCAGCCGGAGGCCGCGCGCGCGGCGGTGCTGGCCAGCTTGTCCGCCGTGGACCTGGTGTGCGTTTTCGACGAGGACACGCCGGCCGAGACACTGGATGCGATACGGCCGGAGCTGCTGGTGAAAGGCGCCGATTACACCCTCGATGCCGTTGTCGGCGCTGGCCAAGTGGAGGGCTGGGGCGGCCGGGTCTGGCTGGCCGAGCTGCTGCACGGCTTTTCCACGACCGCCACGATGCAGCGGATCGCGGCGGTGCGGACCGCGGGGTAGCCTCCCAGCGGGCGGCTACTCGCAGCGGAGCGCCATTCGCACGCTGATCTGGGCGTCGGGATCCTGCAGCCAGGCCAGCCGCTGAGCGGCCAGGGTGGCGAAGCGGTGCAGTTGGGCGCGACGGCGCGCGGGGGACAGTGTATGGACCTCGGGCTCGCGCAGGACCTCGGCATCCCCATTGCTGGCGACGATCAGTCCGGTTTCGGACGGCAGCAGCTCCAGCGGGAAGTCCACGTCCACCGCGAAATAGACGCTATCCGAGTAGTCCCGGTACTCCGGCCACTTGTTGTCGGTCAGGAAGTCGCGCGCGCCGGATTTCACCTCGATGCAGGCGAACCCGCCATCGGGCCGCAGCGCCATGATGTCCGCCCGGCGGTTATTCGGCAGCGGCATCTCATGCAGCGGCGACCAGCCGAGCTGGAGGCACAGCCGGGCCGTGGCGCGCCTGATGGCAAGCGAACGTTCCGGGATGGTGGGCTCGGCCGCGAGGTCCATGATTTGCTCTAAACCATCGTCGCACGCACGGGAACCGCCCTACCGGAGACAAACTTCGCATTCAGCCCGGCAAGATCGCGTCGATGGCCTGAGCCAGCGCGACATCCCGCGACGATAGGCCGCCGGCATCGTGCGTGGTGAGCGTGATGCTGACCCGGTTGTAGACGTTCGACCACTCCGGATGATGATCCCGCTGTTCCGCCAGCAAAGCCACCCGGGCCATGAAACCCCACGCGGCGCTGAAGTCCTTGAACTTGAATTCCCGGGCGATGGCGTCCCGGTCCGGCAGCAGCCGCCAGCCTGGCAGGGTGGTTGTAAGCCGGTCACGCGCATCCTGCGGCAGCGGCTCGATTTTAGCGGGTTGCAGCATTTTGGTTGACCTCCGGTGCGGGATGGGGCGGATAAGCCCATGCCCATTTATACCCTACCCCCCGCGCCAGAAGACATCGCCGATCTGGCCGACCGCGCGCTCGCGGCGATCCCCAAGGTGTTGCGCCAGCAAGTGCGCGGCGTCTCGATCATGGTGGAGGAGGTCGCGGACGACGAGACCCTGGGCGAGCTAGGCATCGACAACGCCTGGGAGCTGACGGGACTCTATCGCGGCGTGCCGATCGGGCAAAAGGACGCAGGCAGTTCGCCGCAGGCGCCAGACCTGATCGTGCTGTATCGCGAGCCGATCCTGCTGGAGTGGATCGAGACCGGCGAGGACCTGTTCCGCCTGGTCCGCAACGTCTTGATCCATGAGATCGCGCATCATTTCGGCTTCAGCGACGCCGACATCGCGGCGCTTGAGGCCGACCTGGATTAGCACAAGCCGATTCGGAGCGCACGAAGGCGGCGCTCAGGCCTTGTTAACTCTACTCGGGCAAGATGCGCGTATGCCTGCCTTAATTCCATTCCAGCCGGCCCGGCCGGACCCCATGCCCGACCGCTGCACGTTTGAGCACCCGCTGTTCAACCGGTTGGGAGAGGTGCTGTTCCGCCCCGCGGAGGCGGATGGCGCGCCCTCGCTGGTCATGCCGCTGGGCCGCAGCACCGCGGCACTGCCGCTGCGGTCGCTCCAGGCCGAGTTGGGCATTCAGAGTGACTCGCCCGACGGCCGGATGATGGCCCTGATTGCCCGGTCGCTGGACTTCGTCGCCGATCTGCGGCTTGGCGATGCGTTGCCGGTCGAGGTGCTGGACGGTGCAGCGAGCTGGCAGCCGAGCGCGCTGCATCAGCAGCTGGCGGCATCGCGCCTGAAATTGCAGGTCATCAGCCAGCTTGGCGTCGATGCACCGGTGGACTGGAGCAGGACGGAGCCGCGGACCGTGCTGGCGGCGGCAGCCGGTCCCGGCATGCGGCTGCGTCTGCAGGCGGCCTACATCGATGTTGCAGCGAGGCTTGGGTTTCCGGACGCCGCGGCGGCGGCACGGCTGGCGGAGGATGCCGCGTATGAGCTGGGATTCGTGGAGGCGCTGCGGGACCGGCTGCTGCGCCGGGTGCTGCGCCTGATGGAGCGGGTGCGGCACTTGGGGACCGGCGTGGCGCAGAACCTGTCAGGGCTGGAGCTGCTGTCCCGCGTCAAGCGGCTGACCAGCATCGCAATCGGTAAGATCAGCGCGCATTTTGCCGAGCTCGACAGCCAGACCGCGGTCGCGCTGGATATGCTGCGGGAGCTGGACACGCGGCGCATCGTCATCCGCCAGCATCGGGACTGGCTTTATTGCAGCCTACGCGGCTGGGAGCCGATCCTTGCGGCGTGGGAAGCTGCCGGCATCGACTGGTCGGACGGGACCTGGCCGCTGCTGGGCCGCACCTACCGGTTCCTGGCCCCACGATTCATGCCGATGCAGGAATGGCAACTGACCAACCGCGCCAAGCTGCAGGACGGCATGCTGGGGCCACGCATGGTTTGGTGAATCATGCCGGAAGCCCTTTGGGCTGACCGGTATGCGCGCGGGGTTGGTGGGGCGGCCGGTCCTATGAATGCAGGCCCCAGCGCCGCACGGTCCGGCGTTCGATGGCGCGGAACACGAGGTTCTCCACCGCAAGCCCGATCAGGATCACCGTCAGCAGCCCGGCGAACACCGCCGGGATATCGAGCACGTTGCGATTCTCGAAGATAAACCAGCCGAGCCCGCCTTTGCCGGACGACACGCCGAATACCAGCTCCGCCGCGATCAGCGTGCGCCAGGCAAATGCCCAGCCCACCTTCAGCCCCGTCAGGATGGACGGAAATGCCGCGGGGATCAGCACGAGATAAACATAGCGCAACCCGCGCAGCTCGTAGTTGCGCCCCACCATCCGCAGCGTCTGCGACACGCCTAAGAACCCGGCATGCGTGTTGAGCGCCACCGCCCACAACACCGAATGGATCAGCACGAACACCAGGCTGCCTGTGCCCAGCCCGAACCAGATCAGCGCCAACGGCAGCAAAGCGATCGCCGGCAGCGGGTTGAACATGGCCGTCATGGTCTCGAGGATATCGGTGCCCAGCCGGGTGCTGATGGCCAGGATCGTGAGCGCCGCCGCCAGCAGGATGCCGGAAACATAGCCCATCAGCAGGATGCGGATCGATGTCCAGGCGCGCGCGGGCAGCACGCCATTGGCGATCTGGTCACGCGCCGCTTCCAACGTCTCGGACAGCGTCGGGAACAGCAGCGGGTTGTCCAGGTAACGGGCATAAAGCTCCCAGACCAGCGCGAGCACGATCAGGAACAGGGTCTTGCGGAGCGCGCCGCTGTTCCACAGCCGTTCGGTCAACGGAAGCTGGCGCTCGACCTCCGGCTGACCCATGCCGGCGTCCATGGCGCCGGCGGCATAGACGAGGATGTCGGGCTCAGCCATGGGCGTCCTCCGTGACGGCTTCGGCCAGGTCGACCGCCTCGGCGCCGCGCTCGCTGAACAACAGGTCATGAATGCGCGCCTCCAGCCGGGCGGCGCTGCCGTCCTCCGCCTGCACGCGGTCCACGCCGTCGATCTCGGCCCGCACCCGGCCGGGATGGGCCGACAGCAGGAGGATGCGGTTGCCGATGCGGATGGCCTCGGCGATCGAGTGCGTCACGAACAGGACGGTGAACTTGGTGTCCGCCCAGAGCTGCAGCAGCTCGTCCTGCATGCGGCGCCGGGTGAGCGCGTCGAGTGCGGCGAATGGCTCGTCCATCAGCAGGATGTCGGGCTCCATGGCCATGCCCCGCGCAATGGCCACGCGCTGCTTCATGCCCCCCGAGAGCGTGTGGGGCAGGCTGTTGGCGAACTGGGTCAGGCCGACCTTGTCGATGTAGTCGCTGGCGCGGGCGGTGGCGTCCCGCCGGGACATGCGGCGCGCCACCAGCAGGGGGAAGGTCACGTTCCCCAGCACCGTCTTCCAGGGCATCAGCTGGTCGAACTCCTGGAACACCATCATCCGGTCGGCGCCCGGGCCGGTGACGTCGCGTCCCTTGATCTTGATGGTGCCCTCGTCGGGCAGCAGGTAGCCGCCGACCGCCTTCAGCATGGTGGATTTGCCGCAGCCGGACGGACCCAGCACGACGTAGCGGTCGCCCTGCCGCACCTGGAAGCTGACCCGGTGCGTCGCGGTCACCAACGAGCTCGGCGTCTTGTACCGCAGCGTGACCCCGCTCACATCCAGGAGGGGGACGTTCAGAGAAGTGTCCGACATGGCTAATTGCCACCGAGGTCGTGGGAGATAGGGAAGAAGTAGTCGGTCCAGGCGGTCGGCTTGGTCTTCAGGATGCCGGTTCGGAACAGGTGCTCGGCGAACCGCATCGTGCCCTGCGGCTTGGTGCTGTAGTCGTCCATGCCGGGCTCCTGCATCATCGCCAGCAGCTCGTCCGTGCCCAGGCGGTCGTGCGACCCGCGCCGGTACATCTCGATCGCCTCACGCGGGTTGGCCCGGATATAGGCCTCGGCCTCCACGGTTGCGTCCTTCACCGCCTGGATCAGCTTGGGGTTGGCGTTGCCGAACTTGGTCGTGGCGAAGAACAGCCCGTTGGTCAGCGGCGAGCCCATGATGCGCTGGGTGTCGGTGATCACGTGGGCGCCGGGCACGGTCTTCAGCGTCTGGAACACGAAAGGCGGGGCGGAGAAGTGCGATGCGACCTCATGTCGCGGGTTCATCAGCGCGATGGCGGCGTCCGGGTGGCTCATCTGCACGGTGTTGCCGTCGAGCTTGTTCCAGCCGTCCGGCCCGAACTCCGCCGCCGCCGCGATCTGCAGCAGGATCGCCTGGGTGGACACGCCCACCGTGGGCACCGCGATCTTGTCGCTCTCGGTGAAGTCGCGCAACGTCTTCAGCCGCGGGTCGCGCGACACCAGGATCAGCGGCAAGGCGGAGGTCGCGACGATGCCCTTCACGCCGCCCCGGGTGCGGTCCCACAGCAGCAGCATGTTGCCGACGCCGCTATCGATCACGTCGATGCTGCCGGCCAGCATCGCATCGGTCGCATTGCCTCCGCCGGTGAAGGTGATCCACTCGACCGTCAGGCCCGGCACGCCAAGTGCGGCGGCGTGCTGCTCGATCAGCTTCTGCTGCTCCAGCACGTAGGTTGGCAAGTAGATGATGCTGGGCTGCCGGGTGACCCGCATGGTGGTCGCCGTTTGCGCATGGGCGACGCAGGGCAGCACGAGCGCCGCGAGAGCGACCAGCCAGCGTTTCAATGTCATCGGGCATCCTCCGTTGGGCGCCTCTGCGGGCACGCTGGGCTATTCAGGCAGGAAACCCCAGCATGCGCCACCCATCTTGTGACGGCCGGGGTTTGGCGATACGGCGTAGGGCAGGTTGGACGGAGGCAGTGTTGCGGGTTCTCGGCATCGGATCACGGATCGACCTGGGGGATCTCTACCTTGCCCTGATGCGCGAGGGGCATGAGGTCCGGGTCCATGCCGGGGACCCGTCCTATGCCGGCTGCTTCGCGGGCCTGCTCGACCCGGTGGCGGATTGGCGCGCCGAGCTCGGCTGGGTCGGCCGCGACGGGCTGGTGCTGTTCGAGAAGGTGGGCCGCGGCGCCGAGCAGGACACGTTGCGCGCCGAAGGCTATCAGGTGATCGGCGGCAGCGCGCTGGGGGACCGGTTAGAATACGACCGCGCCTTCGGCCAGGCCATGCTGCAGGATGCGGGCCTGCAGATCGCCGCGAGCCATCCGTTCTCCAGCCCGGAAGACGCCGCCGCGTGGCTGAAACAGCATCCCGGGCGCACCGTGCTGAAGCACGACAACAACGCGCGGGCGACGTTTGTAGGCGACCATCGGCAGGGTGCGGACGTGTTGTTCCAGCTTTCCCGCACGCCGCCGGGCCGCGTCATGCTGATGGCGCGGCTGGAGGGCGTCGAGGTCGGGGTCGGCGCCTACTTCGACGGCCAGACGTTCCTGCGCCCCGCCTGCATCGATTTCGAGCACAAGCGCTTCTTCCCCGGCGAGATGGGCGAGATGACCGGCGAGATGGGCACCCTGCTGTCCTACGAGGGCGCAGACGCGCTGTTCGACGCGACGCTGGGCCGCATCGCCCCACAGCTCGCCGCAGCACGGCACGTCGGCTACGTGAACCTGAACATGATCGCGAACGAGGCCGGGCTGTGGCCGCTGGAGTTCACCTGCCGCTTCGGCAACCCCGGTTTTGCCGTGCTGGCACCGTTGCAGCCGGACGGTTGGGGCGACCTGCTGGGCCGCATGATGCGCGGGAACGCAAAAGGCTTCTCGACGGCGCCGGGCTGGTCCATCGGCATCGTGCTGACCGTGCCGGGATTCCCCGAGGAGCAGCCCGGTGCCGATCCCGCCGCCGATCCGCCGGTCTTCTTCCACGAACCGCCGGACGGCGCGGAGCTGGCGCACTACCATTTTTCCGACATGCGGCGGGAAGCCGGACAGCTATTCGCCCGCCGCCGCACCGGATACGCCATGGTCGTGACCGGCACCGGCGCCACGGTGCAGCAGGCCCATGCGCAGGCGACGGCGCGGGCGCGCAACGTGGTCATCCCCGACCTGCGCTGGCGCACCGACATCGGCGACCGCTTCCTGGCCGGTGAGGGCGCGCGATTGGCGCGGCTCGGCTGGCTGGCGCCGCTCGGGATCGCGGCGGCCGACGTTCAAGCGAACGCGGCGTGAGCCAGGATCAGCCGATCGAGGATTGCCTGGCAGCGCGCATTTCGCCGGAGGTCGCGGTGGCGCGCATGCTGCTGGCCGGCGTCGCGGCGGAGGGGATCGCCGCGAGCCTGGCACGGCACCGTCCCAGCTTGAAGGACGCGCGCTGGGCGGCGATGGCCCGGCTGGTTGAAGGCCGGGGAGAGGCGCTCGACCGGCTGGCGGGGGAGGTCGCGGCGACCGGCGCCCAGCATGACGCGTCCGGCGACGACGGCCTGGCACGGATCGCGGCGTTCTTCGACCGTGCGGTGGCGCACTCGCCCGAGGCCAGCGTGGCGCTCTATTCGCTCGGCGACCCGGCCATCCTGGCCCAGGCCACGGCCGAGATCGTCGGCTGGCTGGGAACGCACGCCCTATTGCGCCGGGACGCCGACGTGCTGGACCTCGGCTGCGGCATCGGCCGGATCTCGGCCGCCCTGGCGCCGGGTAGCCGGTCCGTGCTGGGACTGGACGTCTCGGCCGGCATGGTCGCGGAGGCGCGGCGGCGCAATGCGGCGCTGGCGAACGTGCGGTTCGACCAGACCGCGGGCCGCGACCTGGACGCCTGGCCCGAAGGCGCGTTCGATCTCGTGCTGGCGGTCGACAGCTTTCCCTACATTGTCCAGGCCGGGCCCGATGTCCTCGACCGCCACGTTGCCGGTGCCCGCCGGGTGCTGCGGCCGGGCGGCGCGCTGGTGGTGCTCAACTTCTCCTATCGCGGAGACCGGGAGGCCGACCGCGCCGACGCCGCCGCGTTGGCCGCCGCGCATGGCTTCATCCTGGAGCAGGACGGCGTCGCGCCGTTCAGCGTGTGGGACGGCACGGCTTTCGTGCTCCGCCGCTGATCCGCTGGGTTTTTCTGTTGGTACTGCTCGCTGGGCCGGCGCTGGCGCAGGACCGGGCGGCGCTGATGCAGGCGCATCGCGGCGGGACCATGCGCCTCCTGGCCCACTCCGCCGCTGGCACGATCGACCCGCAGGTGAACTACACCGCGCAGTTCTGGCAGGTCTTCTCGATGGCCTATGACGGGCTGCTGGCCTTTCGGAAAGTGCCGGGCCCCCGCGGCAACGACATCGTGGGCGACCTGGCCGAGGCCGTGCCCATACCCACCGATGACGGCCTGACCTGGATTTTTCGGCTCCGGCCCGGCATCCGCTTCTCGGACGGCTCGCCGGTTCGCGCGAGCGACGTGGCTGCGTCGTTCCGCCGGCTGTTCCGCATTTCGAGCCCTACCGCAGATAGCTTCTACGGTGCGATCGCCGGCTCCGAGGCCTGCCTGCGCACTCCCGCCACCTGCATGCTCGACGGCGTGGTGGCCGACGACGCCACGGGAACCATCACCATCCGCCTATCGCGGCCGGACCCGGAGTTCGCGATGAAGCTCGCTTTGCCCCATGCCAGCGTATTGCCCGAAACCGCGGCCGACATGGACACCGGCACCGTCCCGCTGCCCGGCACCGGCCCCTATCGCATCGTCCGCTACGATCCCGGGGACAGCCTGCGCCTGGTCCGCAACCCATACTTCCGCGAGTGGAGCATGGACGCCCAGCCCGATGGCTATCCCGACGCGATCGACTACGACTTCGGGCTGGAGGACGAGGCCGAGATCACCGCCATCCAGAACGGCCAGGCCGACTGGACCTTCGACGCGCCGCCCGCCGACCGGCTGGGCGAGCTCGGCGCGCGCTACGGGAGCCAAGTCCACCTCAGCCCGGCATTCGCGGCGTGGTTCCTGCCGCTGAACACCCGCCTGCCGCCGTTCGACGACGTGCGGGTGCGCCGGGCCTTTAACCTCGCGGTCGACCGGCGCGCCGTTGTGAAACTATTTGGCGGCGCGCACCTGGCGACCGAGGCCTGCCAGGTCCTGCCGCCGGGCCTGCCGGGCTACCAGCCATACTGCCCGTATCCGCTGGACCTGGCGCGTGCGCAGCGCCTGGTGGCCAAGAGCGGCACGGCGGGGCAGACGGTCACCCTGGTGATCGACGACAGCCCGGTGGCCCGCGCCATCGGCACCTATTTGCTGGACGTGCTGCGCGATTTGGGCTTCGTGCCCCGGCTGCGCAGCATGTCCAGCAACGTGCAGTTCACCTACATCCAGAACACCGGAAACCGGGTGCAGGCGAGCCTCACCACCTGGTATGCGGACTATCCGTCCGCCGCCAACTTCCTGGGCGGCATCTTTGGGTGCGCGGCGTTCCGCCCGGGGTCGGATGCATCGCCCAACATCTCCGGGTTCTGCGACCCGGCGCTGGACGCGCGGCTGCGGGCGGCATTGGCCGATGCGGACCGTACCGAGCTTGCCGCCATCGACCGGGCCATCACCGACCAGGCGCCGGCCGTGGTGCTGTTCAACCCGCGCTACATCGACTTCGTATCTGCCCGCGTCGGCAATGTCGGCTACCACGAGCAGTTCCGCTGGCTGATCGACCAGTCTTGGGTGCGATGAGGGCCGGGCTGGCGGTGCTGGTGGCTGTGGTGCTCGCCTGCCTGCTGGCGCCGCTTTATGCGTCGTACGTCTCGCACACCGATCCGTTCCGCAGCAACGTGAACGGCACGGCGTTCGGGATGGACGTGCTGGCGGAGGACACCGCGGGCCTGGGCCTCGGCGTGACGCCGATCGGGCCGACCTGGCGCGGCCGGTACCTGCTCGGGGCGGACACCCAGGGGCGGGACGTGGCGGCGCGGCTGCTGTATGGCGGGCGGACGTCGCTGGTGATCGCAGGGTGCGCGACGGTGCTGTGCCTGGCGCTGGCGGTGGCGCTCGGCGTGCTGTCCGGCTTCGTCGGCGGCGTGGTGGACACCGTGCTGGCCGGGCTGCTGGACCTGCTCTGGGCGTTCCCGGTCTATCTGCTGGCGATCTCGCTCTCGATCGTGCTCATCAGCCAGGACCTGCGGCTTGGTCCGCTGCTGCTCACCGCCGACAGCCTGGCGCTGCCCATTCTGATCCTCGGTGTCGTTTATGTGCCGTACGTCGCCCGGCCGATCCGGGCGCAGGTGCTGGCGCTGCGCCGGGCCGAGTTCATCGAGGCGGCCCAGGCCACCGGCGGCGCACCGCTCCACATCCTGCGCCGCCACGTCCTGCCGCAGATCTGGCCCGGCCTGATCGGCTTCGCCCCCGTCGTCATGGCGATGGCGCTGCTGACCGAGGCCGCATTGTCCGTGCTGTCGATCGGCGTGCAGGCGCCTGCGGCGAGCTGGGGCACGCTGATCGCGGACGGGCAGGCGTTGATCTATACGCGGCCGATGGTCGCCATCGCGCCGGGCCTGGCGGTGGTGGCGACGGTGCTGGCGCTGAACGTGGTCGGCGAGGCGTGGCGCGCGGCGCTCGACACAAGCCGATGATCGTCCGCCCATGATCACCCGGCTGATCCGCTCGCTGCTGGTGCTGCTGGGCATCAGCGTCCTCGTGTTCCTGATCTTCTTCGCGACACCCGGCGCCGACCCGGCCGCGCGCCTGGCCGGGCGCGGCGCGTCGGAGGAGGCGCTGGCGGCCGTGCGCCACGATTACGGCCTGGACCGCTCGCTGCCGGTGCAGTACGGCCTGCTCATGCACCGCCTGTTCATCGCGGGCGACCTCACGTCGCAGGTCAACCGCGGACAGCGAGTGGTGCCCGCCGTGCTTCGCGCCGCCCCGGTGACCCTGTCCTTGGCCGCGGGTGCCGCCGTCATCTGGCTGCTGGCCGGGCTGGCGATCGGCCTGGTCGCCGCGGCGCGCGAGGGCAGCGCTTGGGACCGGGCGGTGACGGCGCTCGGCCTGATCGGCATCTCCATCCCGGTGTTCTGGCTGGGCGAGGTCGTGAACCTGCTCACGCAAAGCCGCCTGCACGACACCTGGCTGTTCTCCTGGGTGCCGCCGCTCGGCTACCAGCCGCTGCTGGACGGTCCGGCCGCGTGGGCGCGCAGCCTGGTGCTGCCTTGGATCACCCTCGCGCTGCTGTATGCCGGGGTCTATGGCCGGGTCCTGCGGTCGAGCCTGGCCGACGCATACCGCCAGGACTACATCCGCACCGCCCGCGCGAAGGGCATCAGCGAGGCCCGTGTGCTGCTGCGCCACGCGCTGCGCAACGCGCTGGTGGCGGTGCTGGCGCTGTTCGGCCTCGACATCGGCGCGCTGATCGGCGGCGGCACGCTGTTGACCGAGGTGGTGTTCGGCCTGCGCGGCATCGGCAAGCTGACCTATGACGCCCTGCAGAACCTCGATTTGCCGGTCGTGATGGCGGCCGTGCTGTATGCGTCGTTCTTCGTCGTGCTGGCCAACGCGGCGGTGGATGCGCTGCAGGCGGCCCTCGATCCCCGCCAGCGGTGATGCCACACTGCGGCGTCACGACCCGGAGCCCGCCATGCCGACGCTAGGCCGCGCCTTGCTCGACGCCCTTCGCCAGCATGGCGCGCGCGAGATATTCGGCATCCCCGGCGACTTCGTGCTGCCGTTCTTCAAGGTGATCGAGGAGAGCGGCGTGCTGCCCTTCTACACCCTGAGCCACGAGCCCGCCGTGGGCTTCGCTGCCGACGCCGCCGCCCGGTTCCACGGCGCCATCTCGGTCGCCGTCGCCACCTGGGGCGCCGGCGCATTCAACCTGGTGAACCCGATCGCCGGCGCCTATGCCGAGCGGGTGCCCGTCGTCGTCATCTCCGGCGCGCCCGGCGTCAACGAGCGTGCCAGCGGCTGGCGCCTGCACCACATGAGCCGCGAGATCGACACCCAGACCCGTATCTTCCGGGAGATCACCTGCGACCAGGCCATCCTGGAAGACCTGGTCCGCGCCCCGGCGCAGATCGCCCGAGTGCTGCGCAGCGCCCGGGAGTACTCCCTGCCGGTCTACATCGAGCTGCCGCGCGACCTGGTTGGCGCCGAGGTCGAGGCCGTGACGCCATTGCCGCCAAGCCTCGTGCTGCCAGCGGCGCTGGCGGAGGCGGCTGCCGAGATCCTGCACCGCCTCCGCAGCGCAGCGAGCCCGTGCATCATGGTCGACGTCGAGGTCCGCCGCTACGGCGTCGAGGCCAGGGTCGCCGAACTGGCGCGCCGTCTGGGCATCCCCGTCGTCAGCACCTTCATGGGCCGCGGCTTGCTGTCCGGGCATCGGGACGTGGTGCGCGGCACCTATCTTGGCGCCGCCGGGCAGCCCGCCGTCACGGAGCTGGTCGAGGGTTCCGACGCGCTGCTGCTGCTGGGCGTGATCCTGTCCGACACCAACTTCGCGGTCAGCCAGCGCAAGATCGACATGCGCCGGGCGACGCTGGCGATCAACCGCCAGGTGCAGGTTGGCTATCACAGCTATCCCGACATCCCATTGGACGCGCTGATCGACACGCTTTTGGAGCAAGTGGGGCTGGCCCATGCGGGCGCGGATCATGGCCGCCCGCCCTGCGCCCTGCCGCCCGAGCATTATCCCGAGGCGCTGCCCATGGACGAATCCCCGATCGCGCCGAGCGACATCGCAGGCGCGATCAACGACCTGTTTGCCCAGCATGGCACGCTGCCGATCGCTGCCGACATTGGGGATTGCCTGTTCACCGCGATGGAAATCCGCAACACGGACCTGGTCGCGCCGGGCTACTACGCTGGCATGGGGTACGGCGTTCCGGCCGGGCTGGGCGCTTGCGTCGCGTCCGGCAGCCGCCCGCTGATCCTGGTCGGCGACGGCGCGTTCCAGATGACGGGGTTCGAGCTCGGCAATTGCCGCCGCTACGGCTGGGACCCCATCGTGATCGTCTTCAACAACGCATCCTGGGAGATGCTGCGGGTGTTCCAGCCCGAAAGCGCGTTCAACAACCTGGACGACTGGCGGTTCGCCGAGCTGGCGGGTCCGCTTGGGGGCGACGGCATAAGGGTTACGACACGGCGCGAGCTGGCCGAAGCTCTGGCCCGCGCCCACGCCACGCGGGGCCGCTTTCAACTGATCGAGGTCATGCTGCCGCGCGGCCAGACCTCGGACACGCTGGCCCGCTTCGTGGCCGGCTTCAAGGCGGCCCGCGAACGGCCCGCAATTTAGGGAGAGCATCGATGTACGAAGGCATCAGCCACGTCGCCGTCCTGGGCACCGGCACTATCGGCGCAAGCTGGGCGGCCTACTTCCTCGCGCGCGGTCTTTCTGTTGCTGCCAGTGACCCGGCGCCGCACGCCGAGGGCTTCCTGCGTCACTTCGTGGAAAACGCCTGGCCGACCCTGGAACGCCTGGGCCTGCATCCCGAGGCCGACCCGACCCGCCTGCGCTTCACCGCCGACCCGGTGGCCGCGGTCGAGGGCAGCGGCTGGGTGCAGGAGAACGGGCCGGAACGCATCGAGCTGAAGGTGGCGCTGTTCGAGCAGATCAGCGCCGCACTGCCGCCGGAGACCCTGATCGCCTCCAGCAGCTCGACCCTGCTGCCCACCGCCATGCAGGCGCGCTGCCGCCATCCGGAGCGCTTGGTGCTGGGCCATCCGTTCAACCCGCCGCATCTGATCCCGCTGGTCGAGGTCGTCGGCGGCGAGCGGACTTCGCCCGAGGCGGTGGACCGTGCCATGCGGTTCTATGCCGCGATCGGCAAGCACCCGATCCGCCTGATGAAGGAGATCCCGGGCCACGTCAGCAACCGGCTACAGGCGGCGGTGTGGCGGGAGGCGGCCTACTTGGTCGAGCAAGGCGTGGTCAGCGTGGCCGACGTGGATGCGGCGATCAGCCAGGGGCCGGGCCTGCGCTGGGCGATCATGGGGCCGATCATGACCTACCACCTCGGTGGCGGCGCCGGCGGGCTGCGCTATCTGATGGACCACATCGGCGTCGCCAAGCTGTGGCCGGACCTGGACAGCCCCTCGATGACCCCTGCCTTCGAACAAACGCTGATCGATGGCGTGGTCGCGGAGGCCGGCGGCAAGCCGATCGCCGAAATGGCCGCAGACCGCGATCGCAGGCTGGTCGCGATCCTGGAGGGCCTGCGCTGATCAGCCCAGCACGGACCGCACCTCGGCCCGGAGCGCCGGCAGCACGTCGGTGACGAACCAGGGATTGCGCTTTTCCCATACGCCAGTCCGCCAGCTCGGGTGCGGCAGCGGGAAGTAGCGGGGCAGGTACTTGCGAAAATCCCGCACCCGGTCGGTCATCAGGCCTGGTCCCAGCGCGTCGGCCTGCGCGTAGCTGCCGACCAGGAGCGTGAGCCGCAGGTTCGGCATCCCGTCCAGCAAGCGGCGGCGCCACAGCGGCGCGCATTCCGGCCGTGGCGGCCGGTCTCCGCCCTGCGGCAGGCGGCCCGGATAGCATAGCCCCATCGGCAGGATGGCGATGCGCGCCGGGTCGTAGAACTCGTCGGGCGTCATGCCAAGCCAGTTGCGGAGCCGCACCCCGGACGCATCGGTCCACGGCGTGCCGCTCACGTGCACCTTCGTACCCGGCGCCTGGCTCGCGATCAGGATGGTGGCAGTCTTGGAGACGCGCAGGATCGGCCTTGGTCCCAGCGGCAGGAAATTGGCGCAGGCGGTGCAGGCGCGGACCTCGGCGGCGAGATCATCGAGTGTCATCGTCTCACTTATATAGGGAGCAGCCGCCGCTCCTCACGCCAGCTCGTACTCGACCTCGGGGGTATAGACCGCCTGCTCCTTGCCCAGCCGCGAGCTGAACAGGGTGAAGTGCTCGACGGGCACCGGTTCGCTGCGGAACAGGTTGTGCCCCGCGACCCAGCCGGCGATCTTCGCCTGTGGAATGCCGTCCATGCGCGCGAGCGTCACGTGCGGCAGGAATCGCCGACGCTCCCGTTCCAGCCCGGCGCGCTGCAGGGCGGTCTCGATCTTGGCCTGCAGATGGTCGAGCTGCGGGTTGCGCTCCACCCCGACCCACAAGCTGTTCACCCGCCCGCCCTTCTCGAAGGTGCCCACGCCCGCCAACTGCACCGTGAACCCGGGCGCGCGCAGCACCGCCAGCGCCTGGTCCACCTCGTCGGCCCGGTAGCCTGGCAGCTCGCCAATGAAGCGGAGCGTGACGTGGTAGTTCTCCGGCGCGACCCACCGCGCACCGGGCAGGCCGCCCGCCATCCAGGATAGCCGTTCCCGCAGCGAATTCGGCAGCTCGAGCGCAACAAACAGCCGCATCACGGCACGTGACCGGCCATGGCGACCAGCCGCTCCATCATCGGCAGCAGGCGCGCGACCTCCCGGCGGACCCCTTCGGGATTGGGGTGGATGCGGTCGGCCTGGTTCAGCGTCGGATCGCCCGCGATGCCCTGGAGGAAGAACGGATCGAACAATAGGCCGGGCCGCTGCCCCAGCCGCGTGAACACGGCCTTGAACGCCTGGCCATACTCCGCGCCGAGGTTGGGCGGGGCCAGCATGCCGCTCAGCAACACGGGCATTTTGCGGGCTGCCAACGTGTCCAGGATCGCAGCCAGATTGGCCTCGGTTCCCGCCGGGTCGAGCCCGCGGAGGCCATCATTGGCACCGAGGTCCACCAGCGCCGCGTCTGCCCCATCCGCCAGCGCCCAATCGAGCCGCGCCCGGCCGCCCGCCGTGGTGTCGCCCGACACGGCGGCGTCCACCAGCGTGACATCATGGCCGTGGGAGCGCAGCGCGGCCTGCATCACCGCCTGGAATCCATCCGGCTGCGCCAGGCCATAGCCGGCCGTCAGGCTGTCGCCGAGCACGAGAACGCGGATCGTGCGGGCCTGCGCCGGCATGACGGTCAAAAAAGCCAGCGTCCCGAGCAGCGCGGCGTTGGCCAGCCACCGGCGCGCGCCATATGGGCGTATCATGGACATATCGATGGCTCACTCTGCATTGGCGCCACTGGTGCGGGTGCGGGACCTGCGGCTGACCGTGCCCTCCGCGGCCGGACCGGTCAATATTCTGGGTGGACCCGGCTTTGCAATCGACCTCGATATCGGGGCCGGCGAGGCGGTGGGCATCGTTGGGCCCTCCGGATCGGGCAAGACCAGCCTGCTGATGGTGCTGGCCGGGCTGGAACAGGCGACCAGCGGCAGCGTCGTGGTTGCGGGACAGGAACTCACGCGACTCGATGAGGACGCGCTGGCCCGGTTCCGCCGGAACAATATTGGCATCGTGTTCCAGGCGTTCCACCTGATCCCGACCATGACGGCGCTGGAGAACGTGTCCGTGCCGCTCGAGCTGGCCGGGGATCGCAACGCCGAGGCGCGCGCCGCCGAGAGCCTGGCCGCCGTCGGGCTGGCGCATCGCCTGACGCACCTGCCGGGTCAGCTTTCGGGCGGCGAGCAGCAGCGGGTCGCGCTGGCCCGCGCCTTCGCGCCCCGGCCGCGCCTGCTGCTAGCGGACGAGCCGACCGGCAACCTCGACCATGCTACGGGCCGGGCGGTGATGGACCTGCTGTTCGGCATGCAGGCCAGCGCCGATACCACTCTGCTGCTGATCACCCATGACACAGCGCTCGCGGACCGCTGCGACCGTCGTATCCGCATCGCCGACGGCCGCGTGGGCGTGCCCGCATGATTGCGCTGCGTTTGGCGAGGCGAGAGCTGCGCGGCGGCGTGCGCGGCCTCCGGATCGTGCTGGCGTGCCTGGCACTCGGTGTCGGTGCCATCGCGGCGGTGGGCAGCCTGCGGGAGGGGATCGAGCGGGGCCTGGCGACCGAGGGCCGCCGCATCCTGGGCGGCGACCTCGAAATCCAATCCGGCGCGCAGCCTATACCGGACGCGTTGCGCGACTGGCTGCGTGCCCACGGTGGCCAGGTGTCGGACGTCGTGCAGATGCGCTCGATGCTGATTGCCCCTCCGGCCGCCACGGCGGGTTCGGATAGCGCATCCGGAGAGCGTCAGCTGGCCGAGTTGAAGGCGGTCGATGGCGCCTACCCCTTGGTCGGAGCGGCCGCGGTCTCCTCTGGCACTCTGCAAGATGCGTTGGCTGAGCGGGACGGGGTTCCCGGCCTGGTTGCCGAGCAGCTCGTGCTGGACCGGCTCGGCGTGCAGCCCGGCGCGTTGCTGCGGATAGGCCGCAGCACCGTCCAGCTCCGCGGTGTCCTGCTGGCCGAGCCCGACCGGGTCGGAACGCCGACCATCCTCGGTCCGCGGGCCATGATCGCCACGGCGGCGCTGCCGGCGACCGAGCTGGTGCAGCCGGGCTCGCTGCTGAACTACGACCTCCGTGTCGTCCTGCCAGCGGGGGCCGACGTGGCGGGCACGGTCGCAGCGCTCCGCACCGCCTTCCCCGACCAGGGCTGGCGCATCCGCAATGCTTCCGAGGCCGCGCCGGGCGTCGCGCGTTTCATCGATCAGACGGGCCTGTTCATGACCCTGGTCGGCCTGACCGCTTTGCTGGTGGGCGGCATCGGTGTTGCAACCGGGGTGCGGGCGTGGCTGGAGGCGCGGGCGCGGACCATCGCCACCCTGCGCTGCCTGGGTGCGTCCGCCAGGACCATATTTTCGGTGTTCCTGATCCAGGTCCTGGCGCTGTCGGTGGTGGGAGTCCTGATCGGGCTTGCGGTCGGCGCCGTGCTGCCGGTCGTGGGCGGGAAACTGCTTGGCGACGCGCTGCCCGTCCCGGCGCAGGTGGGCCTGTATCCGCGGTCCCTGGTGTTGGCGGCGGCTTACGGGCTTCTGACGGCCGGGGCCTTCGCGCTATGGCCACTGGCGCGAGCGTCGCAGATTCCTGGGGCGGCGCTGTTCCGGGATGCTTTGCTGCCCGCACGGTTGCGGGCCCGGCCTTGGCTGCTGGTAACCCAGGGCGCGCTGGTGGCGCTGCTGGTGGGACTGACGGTCGCGGCCTCTCCGGAACGCGGCTTTGCGCTGTGGTTCTGCGGGGGCGCCATGGCGACGCTGCTGCTGTTCCGCGTCGGAGGCAGCGCGTTGATGGCCCTCGCACGGCGTGCGCCGCGGCTGTCCGCGCCCTGGGCACGGCTGGGTGTCGCCAACCTGTATCGGCCCGGCGCGGCCACGCCGCTGATGCTGGTGTCCCTGGGCCTCGGCCTGTCCACCCTGGCCGCCGTCGCGCTCATCCAGGGCAACATCCGCAACCAGGTGCTGGAGCAGCTGCCAGCGAACGCGCCGACCTTCTATTTCATCGACATCCAGAACGACCAGCTCGACCGTTTCCAACAGGTGCTCCACGCCCAGCCCGGCGTCGGCACGATCGCCGAGGTACCGAGCCTGCGGGCCCGGCTGGTCGCCGTGAAGGGCGTCCCGGTGGAACAGGTGCACGCCACGCCCGAGACGCAATGGGCGCTCCGCGGCGACCGCGGCCTGACCTATAGCCGTACGATCCCGGAGGGATCGCGCATGGTCGCCGGCGAATGGTGGCCTGCCGACTACGCTGGGCCGCCGCTGGTGTCGTTCGACGCTGCGCTGGCGCGTGGGTGGAATGTGGGGGTGGGCGACACCCTGCGGGTCAACGTTCTGGGCCGCGACATCGACCTGCGCATCGCCAACCTGCGGGACATCGCCTGGCGGTCGCTGTCGATCAACTTCACCATGGTCGCCTCGCCGGGGCTGCTGGAGCGGGCGCCGCATACGCATATCGCGACGGTCCGGGCGGAGCCTGTGGACGAAAGTGCGATTCTGCGCGCCGTGACGGACGCGCTGCCGAACGTGTCGGGCATCCGGGTGGCGGACGTGCTGGGGGCGGTGGCGTCGCTGGTCGGCAAGATCGCGGCGGCACTCGCCGCAACTGGGTCGATCACCCTCGCGTCCGGCGCGCTGGTGCTGGTGGGCGCCGTGGCAGCCGGGCAGCGCCGCCGCATGGCGGAGGCGGTGGTGCTGAAGACGCTGGGGGCCACGCGGCGGCAGATCAGGGCGGCTTGGCTGGTGGAGTTCGGGCTGATCGGGGCAGCGGCTGGGCTGATCGCCGCGGTCGTGGGGACGCTGGCCAGTTGGGGCGTCGTGCGCTTCCTGATGCGGGCGGACTGGGTGTTCCTGCCGGGCATCCTGGCAACGACGATCCTGGGATGTGTCGTCTTGATGCTGGGGTTCGGCTACGCGGGGACAGCCTCGGCGCTGCGCGCCCGGGCAGCGCCATTTTTGCGAAACGAATAGGACAAAGGGAGTAGGCTCAGGATCGTGGGCCAGGGATCAAAATACTGGTCTCTCGATTTTACTTGATCCAGAATTGGTTCTATCCAACATACGCGCTACGGGCAGTCACGCCCACTTTGAGGAAAGAGGACCATGGCCTTCATCCCCGACTCTCGAACCTACGCGCCCGGCGCGACCGCGGACACTGCGGTGCTCGATGCCGGGCTCCGCGCCTACATGCTGCGTGTTTACAACTGGATGTCGTCAGGCCTGCTACTGACAGGCATCGTTGCCTACGCCGTCGCAAATACGAGCCTGATCAACCTGTTCTATCATCAGGTCGCAACGCCTCGGGGCTTTGCGGTGCAGCCGACCATTCTGGGCTATGCGGCGATCTTTGCGCCGCTGGTGTTCGTCATGGTGCTGAGCTTCGGCGTGAACCGGCTTTCGCGCTCGGCAACACAGGCGTTGTTCTGGGCGTTCGCCGCGGTCATGGGCGCGTCGCTCGCGAACATCTTCCTGATCTATCAGGGCGCCAGCATCGCCCGGGTCTTCTTCGTGACCGCCGCCACCTTCGGCGCGATGAGCCTGTATGGCTATTCGACAAAGGCTGACCTGAGCCGCATGGGCAGCTTCCTGATGATGGGCCTGATCGGCATCATCGTGGCGTCGCTGGTCAACATGTTCATCGGCAGCACGATGCTGCAGTTCGCCGTCAGCGTGATCGGCGTGCTGATCTTCGTCGGCCTGACCGCCTATGACACGCAGCGTATCAAGGGCGATTACCTGCAGTTCGCCTATGCCGAGGGCACGGACGGCGCCGCGAAGCGCAGCGTGTTCGATGCGCTGAGCCTTTATCTGAACTTCATCAACTTGTTCATGCTGCTGCTGCAGCTGTTCGGGAGCCGCAACAGCAATAGCTGACACGGCCTGCTCATGGAGAAGGCCCGGGGGAGTGATCTCCCGGGCCTTTTTATTGAGTGTGCCAGTTTTCGATCCCGTCCCCTTCCGAGAAGGTCGGGGGTAAGGGACCTTGCGCATAGCCAGCCGTAAACCTGGCAAGCCTACTCCGCTTCGGCTTCTATCTCAGCCCCGATCTCGGCTTCGACCTCCGCGCCGTCCGCGTCGACCTCGACGGCCGTGCCCTTCACGATGGCTTTCAGCTTCTCGGCCAGCTTCAAGGCCGCGGTTGGCTTGTCGGTGCCGTCCAGCGCGCCCATCTCGGCCGCCAGCCGGTCCATCGCCGCCTCGTAGATCTGCCGCTCGCTGAAGCTCTGGTCCGGCTGCCCGGCGTTGCGGTGCAGGTCGCGCACGACCTCCGCGATCTGCAGCGGGTCACCGGAGTTAATTTTCTGCTCGTATTCCTGCGCACGGCGGGACCACATCGTGCGCTTGATCCGCGCGCGGCCCTTCAACAGGTCCAGCGCCTTGTCGAACAGCTCCCGCGTGGCGAGCTTGCGCAGGCCCGCGGTCCGCGCCTTCGCGACCGGGACCCGCAACGTCATGCGGTTCTCTTCGAACGTGATGTGGATCAGCTCCAGCTTGTGGCCGGCGATCTCCTCGGTCGCGATGCGCTCCACCTTTCCGACGCCATGGGTCGGGTAAACGACGTAGTCGCCCTCGACGAAATCCTCTTTGGCGGCCATGGCGCGCGGGACGATCTGCGGACGGCCGTGCATTCCAGGCATGTGGCCGGGCATCTTGGGCGGCGACCGGAACTGCGGCTCGACGGGCGTTTCGGCCGCGACCCTTGTTGCGACCTCGGCCGCGACCCTTGTCGTGGCCTCGGATGCGACCCTTGTCGTGGCCTCGGCTGGCTCGACCGCCGTGGAAGACTCAGCAGGCGTAACGGTCGTCTCAGGCACTACGATGTCCTCGGCGGGCGATTCGGTCTTGGCTGCTGCGAGCTTGGTCGGCACCGTGGAATACTCCTGGCCTGCGTGACCGCAGGTGTATGCTGAATGGGACTATGCGACGGCGGGCGCCCGACCCGCTTTAAGGGCCGTTTCTACCGAACGGCTTTGCTCACCGACTGGGATAGTATAGCACAGAATTCACGGTCCGTCACGGCGCCTCGATCAGCGGCGCAGGCGTCGTTGAGATCAGGGTTTGCCTGGCTCCGGGGAGAACAGGACCTCCTTGTCCGGCTTGTCCTTCCACTCATCCGCGTCTGCCGGCGGCTCGCCCTTGCGGACAATATTCGGCCATTCGATCGAGAAGATGCGGTTGCGCTCGGCCCAGGCGGCAGCCCGGTCGTCGCTGTCCGGCACGATCGCTTCGGCCGGGCACTCGGGCTCGCACACGCCGCAGTCGATGCACTCGTCGGGATGGATCATCAGCATGTTTTCGCCGACATAGAAGCAGTCGACCGGACACACCTCAACGCAATCCATGTATTTGCACTTAATGCAATTTTCGGTGACCACGTAGGTCATCGTCAGCCCCTTCCTATCCCAGACCCCGCTGTCCCGGGTCCTGTCGGTACATGGGGCGATATGCGGTCCTTTCACCCCGGGTGCAAGCGGCTCGGGACATATCAGGTCTGCCCGGCGACCTCCTGCCCCTCGGCGATTTCCTCATAAAGCGCTTGCGCTTCCGGGGCAGGGCCGCGCCGGGTTGCCAGCGCCAGCACGCGGACCACCCGGACATCCTGCCGCAACGGCAGGGTCAGGACGTCGCCAGGCCGTAGCCGGGCGTGCGGCTTGTCCGTCACCTGCCGGTTGATCCGCACCAGGCCGTCCGCGACCAGCCGCGCGCAGTCGGAGCGCGCCCGCATGAAGCGTGCACACCACAGCCACTTGTCCAGCCGCTGCCAGGTCCGGTCCTCCTCAGACGCTGCTGGCTTCAGGAACTCCGTTGCCATCAGCGCCGCAACGCGACCAGTGCCGCGAACGGACCGTCGGCCACGCGCGGGGCAGGGACGGGTGCGGACGGTACGGCGCGGTCCCGTCGTCGCCCGGGCAGCATCATCGGTGGCGAGGGGGGGCCAAATTGGTCCGCCGCCAACACGGCGCCGGGCGACAGCCGCACACCCAGCGCCCGCAGGATGGCCGGCACGGCGTCGGCCCGGACCGACAGGCGGGACGCCAGCCCATCCGGCACCGCGGATGCCCGGAGCCGCGTGGCATAGGCGAGCTCGGCGGCGATCCGCTCCGCGATATCCAGCCGCAGCAGCACCGGGCCGGCAGCCAGCCAGCCCATGGCGGCAGCGAAGCCCGGCGGCCACTCCGGCGGTGGCGGAACCGACACCAGGCCCGGCGCCGGCAGGGCCGGGGTCGGGGCCCGCGCCCGGAGCGCCCACAGCGTCGCGCGGGTTGCCTGCGCCCGTGGCTTCAACGCGGCCGGCAGGAACAGCGCGAACCGGCCGGCGCGGACGCCCAGCGCCTTGAGCCGTCCCCGCAATGCCGGCGCGATATCGTACTCGGTGTAGCCCGGCACGACGCCGCCGGCCTCGATGATCCGGTGCAGCGGCCCTCGCAGCGCCGGATCCTGCCCGGCGGCGGCCTCGGCCACAAACAGCGGCGCCAGGTCGCGGGCGATGAAGCCGGTCACCCAGCGGGCCAGCCGAAGCCGCACCCGCTCCCGCTGCGGACCGTCGAGGAACTCGCTATCCAGCACCTCGACCTGGGGGCGCAGCAGGCTCGTGCCGGGGCGCAGCCGGGCGACCGGCACGCCGTCCCAGGCGAGCTTGTGGTCCGGAGACAACGACAGCGCCGAGTCCTCCGCCGCCTCCAGCTTCGCCACCTGGCGCGGCATCCATTCGCGCAGCGCCCGGCGGGCGGCACGCAGCACCAGGCGTTTCTCCTGGCCCTCCGCCAGCGGGTCCGGCAGAAAGATGAAGCCGCCGACATGGCCGACCGAATGGCCCTCGACCACGACCTCGCCCCGGGCGGTCACGGCGGACAGCAGCTCCTGGCCGTCGATCTCCTCCAGCCGGCGTATCAGGTGGGCAGCCCGGCGGTCCACGAAGCGCGTCGTCAGCCGTTCGTGCAGCGCGTCCGACAGCAGGTCCTCCACCTCGCGAGTACGGGCTTGCCAGGCGGGAGCGTCGCGCACCCAGTCGGACCGCGCGGCGATATAGGCCCAGATGCGCACGCCCGACAGGCGCTGCATCAGGGTATCGATGTCGCCCTCGGTTCGCGCCAGCCCGGCGATGCCGCCTTCCAGCCAGTCCGCCGGGACAGTGCCGTCCTTCGCCAGGTGGCCGAAGATGCGGGCACAGAGCCGGATGTGGGTATCGTCGGCCAGCTTGCGGAAGTCCGGAATCTGGCAGGTTTCCCACAGCAGCCGCACCATGCGGCGGCCACGCGCCATGGCGCGGATATCGTCCTCGCGCGACAGGGCCTCCAACGTCGCAAGGTCGGTCGCGTCGGGTCCGCGCACCAGGCCGGGACGAGGCGGGCCGGCGGTCAGCGTCGCGAGCAAGGTGTCCAGCGTCGTGAAATCCAGCTCGGCATTGCGAAAATAGAGCTGCTCCAACGGCTCGAACTCATGGCCCTCCACCGCGCGGACCAGGTCGTCGCCCAGCGGCGGGCAGGTCGCCGTGGTGCCGAACGTCCCGTCGCGCATGCCGCGCCCGGCGCGCCCGGCGATCTGCGCCACCTCGGCGGCGGTCAGCCGGCGCGGCCGGTGGCCGTCGAACTTGCTGAGGCGGGCGAAGGCCACGTGGTCCACGTCCATGTTCAGTCCCATGCCGATCGCGTCGGTGGCGACCAGGAAGTCCACCTCCTTGTTCTGGTAGAGCTGCACCTGGGCGTTACGGGTGCGGGGCGACAGCCGGCCCATCACCACGGCGCATCCGCCCCGCCGGCGGCGGATCAGCTCGGCAATCGCATAAACCTCCCCGGCGCTGAAGGCGACGACGGCGCTGCGGGGCGGCAGGCGCACCAGCTTGGCCGGTCCGGCATAGGTCAGCTGCGACAGGCGGGGCCGGGTTTCGATCTCGGCCTGCGGCACCAGGCGCTGCAACAGCGGTCGGATGGTTTCCGCACCCAGGAACATGGTTTCCACCAGGCCGCGGGCATGCAGCAGGCGTTCGGTGAACACATGGCCGCGGTCGGGGTCGGCGCAGAGCTGAATCTCGTCGACGGCGACGAACTCGGCGGCGCGGTCGAGCGGCATGGCCTCGACCGTGCACGAGTACCAGCGTGCGCCGGGCGGGACGATCTTCTCCTCCCCGGTGATCAGCGCCACGGACTTCACGCCCTTGCGCGCGACCATGCGGTCGTAGTTCTCGCGCGCGAGCAGGCGCAGCGGGAAACCGATGATTCCCGAGGAGTGCGCGAGCAGGCGCTCGATGGCAAGGTGGGTCTTGCCGGTGTTGGTGGGCCCGAGGACCGCCTTGACCCGGGAGGGGAAGCCCGACATGCCGGGATGGTTGGGCCTCGGCCAGCAGATTGCAAGCCGAAGTGTCAGGTTGGAGGCTTGGACCGCGCTGGTGCTGCCTTGCTAACCATCCTGCAAAAGCAACATGTAATGCGGGGCGCTGCGAATCGGCGCGCGGTTTGAGGGTGAATGATGTTCGATCGCGACCTGGACTGCTTCGCCGGCACCACTGCAAACAAGACCGCGGCGGTCCCGGTATGGTCCGTGCGGCCGGATGGCCTCGATGCGGCGCTCGCGGCGCTGGCGCCCCATCAGGCCGCGTTTATGCGAGCCAGCGGGTTTGCGGCGACACCAGGCCAGATCGGGCTGGTGCCGGGTGAAGACGGATTGGCTGGGGCATTGCTGGGCCTCGGCGACGACCGGACCCCTTTCGCTTATGGCGGCCTGGCAGCGGCGTTGCCGGACCATGCGGTAATCCGGCTGGAGCCGGGCGATTTCAGCATGGACCGCGCGGTGCTGGGCTTCTGCCTGGGTGCCTATCAATACACGGCGCATGCTGGCGCGCGGCGGACGATGGCGAAGCTGCTGCCGCCGGGCGGCACCGGTGCGGCGCAGTCTGCCGCACGGGCGGTATGGATGGTGCGGGACCTGATCAACACGCCCGCCAACCACCTCGGCCCCACCGAGCTTGCCGACGCGACGCGGGCGCTGGGCGAGCGATTCGGTGCGGCTGTGCGGGTCGTGGAGAGTGACAGGCTTGCGGCCGAATACCCGGCGGTCGCCGCGGTGGGGGCCGGGTCCGCCCGGCTGCCGCTGGTCGCGAGTTTCACTTGGCGGGGCAGCGCTGCCGGAGCGGATGCGCCGCTGGTGTCGCTATGTGGCAAAGGCGTGTGCTTCGACAGTGGCGGCTACGACCTGAAACCGTCCGCCGGGATGCTGCGCATGAAAAAGGACATGGGCGGCGCGGCGTTGATGCTCGGTCTGGCGCAGATGGTGATGGAGGCTGACCTGCCGGTGCGGCTTGCCGTGCGGATCGGCTGTGTCGAGAACATGGTTTCCGGCACGGCGATGCGTCCACTGGATGTGCTGCGAACCCGGCGCGGGTTGACGGTCGAGGTCGGCAACACCGACGCGGAGGGCCGCCTTGTGCTGTGCGACCTGTTGGCGGAGGCATCGGATGAACGCCCTGCCTTGCTGCTGGATGCGGCGACCTTGACCGGTGCCGCGCGGGTGGCGCTGGGGCCGGACCTGCCGGCGCTGTTCGCCCCGCATACCTCGGCCGGCGACCGGGTGGCGAACGCCCTGCTGGCCGAAGGTCTGGCCTGCGCCGACCCCTTATGGCGCCTGCCGCTTTGGGCGGGCTACGACCCTTGGCTGACCAGTTCGGTTGCCGACTTGAACAACGTTTCGAGTAAACCCATGGCTGGGGCGATCACCGCGGCATTGTTCCTTCAACGGTTCGTCGTTCCCGGAACGGCTTGGGCGCACATTGATACCTATGCGTGGAACGACCAGACCCGGCCCGGACGGCCGGAGGGCGGTGAGGCAATGGGTCTGCGCGCGCTGTTTTCTGTAATACGAACATTAAATCGCGTTCACAAAGCACATTAAGAGTGGCAGATGACAACCCTGTGATCGCTTGCAGGGGATGTTAGCTAGTAAGGCACTGTTAACGATCCGCTGTGTCACCAATTGCAGAAGACTCGGTGATCACCGGCACACCGGCAAATGATTTTCCCGATGACTTTTGGCGGGGGGGGAAAGCGCCTCGCTACAAAGCCCCGCTATAAAGAAAGGACCACGCCGTGGCAGCCAATCAATCATCCGACCAGTCCGTCGGCATCTTGCGTGACACCATCGTTGCTCTTGTGCGGCGTGATGGTCCTGACCTGTCGGCTCGACAGCTTGGGGTGTTCCTGACCTGCTATTTGCAGGATGGCGCGCATACCGTGCGCGGCCTCGCCGCCGAGCTGAATGTATCCAAGCCGGCGATCACTCGTGCGCTCGACCGGCTGGGCGAGCTTGACCTCGCACGTCGCAAGGTGGACCCGATGGACCGCCGCAGCGTGCTGGTGCAGCGGACGCTCAAGGGGCAGGCATTCTTGCGGGACCTGCGCGGGATCATGATCGAGGCAACGGCCACCGCGAAGAAGCCGGCTGCGGCCGGTGGTGGCGCTGCGCATAGCGAGGCGCCACGGAAGGTGCAGACCGCCTGACAGCGACGCGAAATGGCGATGGGCGGCTTAGCTTAGCCGCCCTTCACACCGCCAGCCGTCAGTCCGGCCACGATCTCTTTCTGCATCAATAACGTTAGAAGCAGAACTGGTGCCGTCACCAACAGGGCGGCGGCAGCGAGCGGCCCCCAACTGACCTGCTCGAATGTCAGGACGTTGTAGACCGCAACGGGCAATGTCCGGGTTTCGCGGCCGGCCAACACGATGCCGAATATGAAGTTGTTCCAGCTGAAGATGAACGCCAGGATCGTCGCGACCGTGATTCCGGGTCGCGCGAGCGGCAGCGCCACGAAGCGGAACGCCTGCCAGATCGTCGCGCCATCGACCAGGGCCGCTTCTTCCAGCTCGGGCGGCAAGCCCTCGAAGAACCCAATCATGATCCAAACGACGATCGGCACCGTGATAACGAGGTGCGTGAGGATAATCGGCGTAAGCGTTCCGGTGAGCTCCAGCCATTGGAACAGCAGGAACAGCGGGATCAAGTAGGACAGGCCCGGCGTGATACGGGCAACCAGGATCAGCAGCGCCGCGCGGGTCGCCTTTGCCTTCGCAATGCCGTATCCCGCAGGCACGCCGATCAGCAGCGCTGCCCCAGTCGCGCTGAATGACACAATCACGGAGTTGAGCGTGTATTGCAGGAAATCGTTCTTGCGGAACACGTCGGCGAAGTTGGCAAGCGTTGGCGGGTTCGGAATGAACACCGGCGGAAAAGCTGTGTTGTCCACCTCGTTCTTCAGCGACAGCGACAGCATCCACAGGAACACCAGCAGGGCCGGCGAGACCAGCAAGACGACGCAGGCATACAGCCCGACGCGCCCCAGGACCCGGCGGACCCTGCGGCCCGCGGGTGTCGACCGCCGCCCGATGGAAGGCGCCATTGCGCTCACGACAGCGCCTCTCGCTGGCGAAAATGCAGCAGGAGCAGCGTGACCAGGAGGATTAGGACGAAGAACACCACGACGATGGCCGAGGCGTAGCCCATGTCGTAGAAGCTAAAAGCCTGCAGATAGAGCAGGATATTCAGCGTCTCGCTGGCCGTGCCGGGTCCCCCGTTGCTGATGACGAAGATGGTGTCGAATGCCTTGAGCGCGTCGATCCCGCGGATAACGGCGGCCACCATGATGAACGGCCAAACCAGCGGCAGCGTCACGTGATAGAACACCTGCCAGAGGCTGGCGCCGTCCAGCACGGCGGCCTCGTACGGGTCGGTCGGTAGGCTGGCGAGGCCGCCCAGCACGATCAGCATCACCAGCGGCGTCCATTGCCAGGTCTCGACCATAACCAGCGTCGGGATCACCGTTCCGCTGTCATACACCCAGGCGCTGGGCGGCAGGCCCATGCTGGTCAGCAGGTAGTTCAGAACGCCGAGCTGCGGATGGAACATCATGGTCCAGACCAGCGCGATGGCGACCGGGGTGGCCATCATCGGCATGATGAACAAGGTGCGCGCCAGGCCGCGGCCGGGGAAGTTGCGGTGGAACACCACAGCCGCCGCCACCCCCAGGATCAGCGGCAGGATCACGGATAATGCGGTAAAATACAGCGTCCGCAGCACGGCCCAGCCGAACCGCTCATCGGTCAGCATGCGGCTGTAGTTGTGCAGGCCGATGAAGGTGCGGTCGCCGCCGATGTGCCAGTCGTGCACCGACATGAACAGCGTGAAGATCCAGGGAAACAGGATGACCGCAAATACCACGACGCCGGCCGGCACGATGAAGGGCCAGTATTGCCGGGCGTAGTTGCGGCGCCGGGCCACCTTGGCGGTGGTCGGTGTCCGCGTCCCGGCGCTCACCGTCGTTCCCATGTCTCCCCCCTTTTTTGCTTCGCCTGGACCGGTGGCGTTCCGGGCAGACTACACGGGTTACCCGGGCGAAGCAGAGCCTTTATGAACGAGTTGGCGGGTGCCGGAGGGTGCCTACCACCGGCCCAGCCCCGCCCGGCGCGCCCGGAATGCCACGAGGGCTGCCCAGGCGAGTTGCGGCGGCAGCACCAGCAGCACCGGCAGCGGTTTGGCCGACCCCTGCGCCGCCACGAACAACAGGCAGCACGCCGCGCCCCACAGCACGAATCCCCAATGCACCAGCGTGATCGCGGTGGCGCCCATGCCGGACCGGTGAGCGACTTGGTATAGGTGACTGCGGTGAGCCTGCGTCACCTGGTCGCCCGCTAACGCCCGGCGCACCAGGGTGAAAGCCACGTCGAACAGCACGCCAAACAGCAGCATCGGCACCAGCAGCACTGATAGGTCCACCCCCTGGAACCGCCCCGCCGCGATTGCCAGCACCGCGAGCACGAATCCGCAGAACTGGCTGCCGACGTCGCCCATGAAGATGCGGGCGTGCGGGAAGTTGAACGGCAGGAAACCCAGCAGGCCTGCCGCCAGCAGCAGCGACGCGAAGTAGACGAACCATCCGCCATACGCCGCCGCGATCGCCGCCAGCACGAGGCAGGCGAGCGCCGAAACGCCGGAAGCCAGCCCGTTCAGCCCGTCGATGAAGTTCATCGCATTGGTCGCGAACAGAATCCAGGCGAGCGTCAGCGGCGCCGCTGCCCAGCCCAGCTCGACCGGTCCCCACCACGGCAGGTTCAGCCGGGCCACGACGAGGCCGCTGCCTACCGCCAACGTCGCCGCGCCCAACTGCGCGCCGAACTTGATGGTGAACGGCCAATCCAGCACGTCGTCCAGGAACGCAACCACCGCGATTGCGCTGGCGGCAATGATCACGCCGCGAAAATATGGATCGGCCAGACGCGAGAACTCGGCGTAGCGATACAGCAGGGCGATGCCGACCAGGAACGCGGCGACCACCCCCACGCCGCCGCCCTTCGGCACGACCCGCGTGTGCGCCTTGCGCGCATCCGGCCGGTCCGCCGGGCCCAGGCCGATCATCACCCGCACCAGCGCCGCCGAGAGCAGCGTCAGGGCGGCGATGAACAGCAGATGGCTCAGGACGGCATTCGTGGTCAATCGGGGCTTCCGGGGAGGGGGGACTGCTAAGCGCGGCCGGGTGGGCTATAGGGTCCGGACGATGCCATCGCAACGCTACGTCAACCGCATCCTGCTGAACGTCGCGTTGGACGGCATGCTCGCCGCCGTGGCGACGCCGTTGGCGCGCTACATCGCCGATCCCGGCGGTGGGCTTCTGCACCCGCTATGGTTCGTGGCCGGCGGGGCGATCACCCTGCTGGTGGCCGGGCTGCCGTTCCGCATGCCGCAGCAATACTGGCGGTTTGCCGGGATTGAGGACCTGCTGGGACTGGTCGGCAGCAGCGTCGTCAGCGCCGTGCTGTTCGCGCTGCTGCTGCGCGTCTCGGGCTTTCCGCTGCCCACGCCGACCTTCCCGGTCGTGCACGCGCTGACCTTGATCGTGGCGCTCGGCGCGCCGCGCGTCGTTTATCGCTTGCGTCTGGCCCGGCGCGGGGGACGGGAAGGGGCCGACGCCCAATCCGTGCTGCTGGTCGGCGCCGGGGAGGGCGCGGACCTGTTCCTGCGGGCGCTGGAATATGGCGAGGGACGGGCCGCCTTCCGCGTCATCGGGCTGCTGTCGCTCCGGGAAGGGCAGGCCGGCCGCCGTATCCACGGCCACACCATCCTGGGGTCGATTACCCAGACCACCACCGTCCTGGCGCGGCTGCGGGCCGAGGGCCGGCTGCCCTCCGCCCTGGTCGTGACCCAGCCGGACCTGTCGGGCGCGCCACTGGCCGAGCTGTTGACCCAAGCGGACATCGAAGGCGTGCCGGTACGCCGCGTGCCGCGTCCGACGGCGTTGCAGACGGCGGCGGACGGCGCTGGCATGCTGGAACTGGCGCCCGTCGCGATCGAGGAGCTGCTGAATCGCCCGCAGGTGCCGCTCGACCGGGACGGCATGGCGCGGCTGGTGCACGGGCGCCGGGTGCTGGTGACCGGCGCCGGCGGCACCATCGGGTCGGAGCTGGCGCGCCAGTTGGCGGCGCTGGGCCCGAGCAGCCTGATGCTGCTGGACAACGGCGAGTACGCGCTGTGGCAGATCGACCAGGAACTCATCGAAACGCACCCGGACGTGCCGCGAGAGACCGTCATCGCCGATATCCGGGACGAGCCCCGTATCCGCGCGGTGTTCGACCGGGTGCGGCCGGAGCTGGTGTTCCATGCCGCCGCGCTCAAGCACGTGCCGATGGTCGAGGCCAACCCGCTCGAGGGCCTGCTGACCAACGCGGTCGGCACGCGGCATGTGGCGGAGGCGGCGCGCGCCGCCGGGGCGAGTGCCATGGTGTTCATCTCGACTGACAAGGCGGTGAACCCCAGCAGCGTCATGGGCGCCAGCAAGCGCTTGGCCGAGATGTATTGCCAGGCGCTGGACGTGGCCGCCCGGCGAGGGGCCGGCATGCGCTGCGTGACTGTACGGTTCGGCAACGTGCTGGGCAGCACCGGCTCCGTGGTGCCGCTGTTCCGCCATCAGCTGGAGCGCGGCGGCCCGCTGACCGTCACCCATCCGGATATGCAGCGCTACTTCATGACGGTGCGGGAGGCGGTGGGCCTGGTGTTGCAGGCGAGCGTGCTGGGCATGGCCGACGCCACGCTGCCGACCGGCGTGCAGGGCGGCATCTTCGTCCTCGACATGGGCGAGCCGGTGCGCATCGTGGACCTGGCGCGGCAGATGATCCGGCTTGCCGGCCTGCATCCGGCCGAGGACGGGCCCGAGCCCGGACGGATACAGATCCGCTTCACCGGCCTCCGCCCGGGCGAGAAGCTATTTGAAGAGCTGTTCCATGGCAGCGAGCCGCCGGTGCCGACCGGGCACCCCGGCCTGCTGATGGCCGCTCCCCGGACCGCCGACCCGGCCATCGTCGGCCGTGCCATTGACGAGATCGCTGCCGCCTGCCGGTCCGGGCAGGCCGGCTTGGCGCTGACATTGCTCGGCCGCATGATCCCGGAGTTCGAGCACAACGCCGACGGCGCCCCCGGACGGGTGCGCCTGCCTGGAGGATAGAGTGGCCCAGCCGATCCCGTTCCTAGACCTGAAGGCACAGCAGGCGCGCATCGCCGATGCGCTCCGCCCGCGGCTGGACGCCGTGCTGGCGCATTGCCAGTTCGTGATGGGGCCGGAGGTCGCGGAGCTGGAGGGCCGGCTGGCCTCCTATTGCGGCGCAAAGCACTGCGTGGGCGTCAGCTCCGGCACCGACGCGCTGCAGATTGCGATGATGGCCGAGGGCATCGGCCCCGGCGACGCCGTGTTCCTGCCGGCCTTCACCTACACCGCGACCGCCGAGGTGCCGCTGGTATTGGGTGCGACCCCGGTTTTCGTGGACGCCGACCCCCGGACGTTCCAGATCGACCCGGCGCACCTCGCCGCACGCGTGGCCGGGGTCCGCGCCGCCGGCCGGTTGCGCCCGCGCGCGCTGGTGGGCGTGGACCTGTTCGGCCAGCCTGCCGACTGGCCGGCGCTGAACCGGATCGCGGAGGCGGAGGGCCTGTTCACCCTCGATGACTGCGCCCAGAGCTTCGGCGCGGTCCTGCACGGGGCACGGCTCGGCACCCAGGCGCAGGCGACGGCCACCAGCTTTTTCCCCAGCAAGCCCTTAGGCGCCTATGGCGACGGCGGCGCGCTGTTCACCGACGACGACGGCCGTGCCGCGCTGTATCGCAGCCTGCGCAGCCACGGGGAGGGCACGACGCGCTACGAGGTCTTGCGCACCGGCATGAACGGCCGCCTCGACACCATGCAGGCGGCGGTGCTGCTGGCGAAGCTCGACGTGTTCGAGGCGGAGTTGGCAATCCGCGAACGCATCGCTGGCGTCTACGACCGCCGGTTGGGCAACGCCGTCGTCATCCCGGCCCGGGTGCCGGACAGCGCCAGCGCCTGGGCGATCTACGCCGTGCTCTTGCCGAATGAGGCGACGCGCACCCGGCTGCAGGCCGCGCTATGGGACGCCGGCGTGCCGACCGCGATCTACTACCCCCGCCCGCTGCACCGGCAGCCTGCCTATGCCGGCCACCATGACGGGGTGGCGCTGCCGGTGTCGGAGGAGCTTTCCAGCCGTATCTTGGCGCTGCCGATCCATCCGGACCTGTCGATGACGGACGTGGAGCGCGTGTGCGACGCGGTGACGCAGGCGCTCGCTTGACGCAACCGTCCCTCCTCGCCGGCGTTGCCCGTTCATGAACCAGGCGAAGACACAGACCGACGACCCGCCCCCCGAGGGCACCAGCCCGGACCACAACCCGACGGGAAACACGCCGCACGGCATTCCGAAGGGGCTGGGAAACGCCGATGTTGCCGGCCGCCCTAACGATGACCGCGAGGCGACCGAGGTCGCTGTGCAGAAAATCGACAAGAGCTAGCCAGCGTCGGGACGCCGCGCTTCCCATAGGAACGTCAGTTCGTGCTTGTTGTGGAACAGGTGGACCAGCCGCGCGCCATGCAACGCGGCAAACGCCTCCACAGCTGCGTGGTCCGTCTCACCCTGGAATTTCACCGTGCAGACGATGTGGCGCGCCGCGCCCGCCGTCATCCAACGCCCGACCAGGGCCAGCAACCGTGCGGGATAGGCAATCACGTCGCACACCAGCCAGTCCACCGGCTCGGGCGCCAACGCGAAGGCGCTTTCGATCACCTGCTCCACCGCCGGCATCACGGCAATGCGCGGGTCGAGCGGCGCCTTGTCCACCGCTCGCACGGAGGCGCCCAGGCTGGCCAGCACCCAGGTCCAGCCGCCCGGCGATGCGCCAAGGTCGAGGCACACGTCGCCTGGACCGGGATGGGCGCCCAACCGGGTCAGCGCCTCCCATAGCTTGAGGTAGGCACGGCTAGGCGGCCCGATATGGTCCTCCTCGAACCGGCACTCCCCTAGGGCAAACGGGCTCGACTTGGTCGGGCTGGCGAGCAGCCGGTCGCGGTCCAGCAGGGTCCAGGCGCCCAGGTGGGAGGTGGGCGCAGGCTCGGGGAAACGCAGGGGCCGAGCACGGACCGGGGGCAGGTGGCTCTCGATCAGCGCCATACGGCGGTGATGCAGGACGGCGTAGGCGGACCAGTTGCGCTGTTGGGCGCGCAGCACGTCGGCGGCGGCCTTCACCGACGGGATCGCGTGCTCCTCCGGTGCCGTCCAGACATCGAGCGCCCAGGCGCTGGCGTGCGGCGGGTCGGGCGACAGCGCCAGGCGGCCGTGCCAGGCGCTTACGGTTACGCCGGCCCGGGCCAGTTCTTCCGCCAGCGATCGCTCCAGGCCCTCGGCCGCCAGATAGGCGCTGCCGACCGGCGAGGGCACGGTCAACGGCGGCGAAGTGCGGACAGGCCCAGCAGCGCCCAGCCCAGCATCAGTAGGCTTCCGCCCACCGGCGCCAGCACACCCAGATGCGGTCCGCCCAGCACGCCCGCGTAGACGGTGCCGCAGAACAGCAGCGTGCCGAGCGCGAATGCCGCGCCCGCCGCATGGACTAGTCGCCCGCCCCGCGCGCCCCAGAGCCCACAGGCCAGCAACGCCAGTGCGTGCCAGCCCTGCATCTGCACGGCGCTGCCCACCGCGCGTGACTGGCTCGCGTCGATTGCCAGATGCGCCGCGCCTGCCGCAGCTGCCACCGCCAGCAATCCGGCCAACGCGCCCAGCGCGACCCATCCGCGATACGAATCCGTGATCATGGCTCCCATTTACCCGCTGCGAGCAGGTTCCGCCATCGCGCGGTTCGGTGTAAGCTGGGCTATGCCCCGCGGAGACTTGTTTCCCGAGATCGGACCGTTCGAGACCGGCTACATGCCGCTATCGGGCGGCCACGTGATGTATTGGGAGCAGGTGGGCGCCACCAACGGCCAGCCGGTGCTGTTCCTGCATGGCGGACCCGGCGCCGGGGCGGGCGCGGTGCATCGCCGCTTCTTCGATCCGCATTTCTGGCGGGTGGTGATCTTCGACCAGCGCGGCGCCGGCCGCTCGCGTCCGCTGGGCAGCCTCACGAACAACACCACGCCCGACCTGGTGTCCGATATCGAGACCTTGCGCCGCCATCTCGGCATCGAGCGCTGGCTGTTGTTCGGGGGATCGTGGGGGTCGACCCTGGCGCTGGCCTACGCGCAGGCCTATCCGAACCGGGTGCGCGGCCTGGTGCTGCGTGGGGTGTTCCTGGGCCGGCCGGCCGAGGTCGACTGGTTCCTGCATGGATTAGGCGCGGTGTTCCCCGACGCGCATGCGGCGTTCGTGGGCCACCTGCCGCCCGAGGAGCGCCATGACGTGCTCGGAGCCTATTTGCGGCGGCTGGTCAGCCCGGATCCGGCCGTCCACATGGCCGCCGCCCGCGCCTGGTCGATCTATGAAGGGTCCTGCAGCACCCTGCTGCCCAGCCCTGACACGGTCGCCTCCTTCGCGCAGGACCGCACCGCGCTCGGTCTCGCACGGATCGAGGCGCACTACTTCGCCCATGACCTGTTTCTGCCGGAGGGAGGGTTGCTGGGTGGCATGCACCGCATCGGCCATCTGCCGGCCGAGATCGTCCAGGGCCGCTACGACATGGTGTGCCCGGCGCGCACCGCCTTCGAGTTGGCGGCCGCCTGGCCCTCGGCCCGCCTGACGGTTATTCCCGATGCCGGGCATTCGGCGCTGGAACCGGGTGTGCGCCGGGCCCTGGTGTCCGCTGTGGAGCGGTTCCGCACCGTCCGCTGATCGTGCATGCTCCCTGGGTTGATAGGGGAGGGGCGTGTGAAGGTCGGGGTTATCGGATTGGGGTCCATGGGCATGGGCTCAGCGCTCAACCTGGCGCGTGCCGGGCATGCGGTTGCCGGATGCGAAATCCGGCCGGAGGCCTGGCCTGAGCTGGAGGCCGCTGGCGGCACATGCGTCGCGACACCGGCCGAGCTGCCCGGGGACCTGGAGGCGCTGATCGTCTTCGTAGTCAACGCGGCGCAGGCGGATCAGGCGCTGTTCGGCGACCAAGGCGGGCTGTCCCATGTGTCGGAGGGCGGGGTCGTGCTGTGCTGCACCACCGTTGCACCGGAGGCGGCCCGCACGTTGGCTGCACGCGTGACCGGAACGGGACGGCTGTTCCTGGATGCGCCGGTCTCGGGTGGGGCGGTCGGCGCGCGGGGCGGCAGCATGACGGTCATGGCCAGCGGCAGCCCGGCCGCCTTCGAGCGCGCGGGTCCGGTGCTGGATGCCATCGCATCCAAGGTCTGGCGCCTGGGCGACGAGCCCGGCGTGGGCAGCACCGTCAAGATGGTGAACCAGCTTCTGGCCGGCGTGCACATCGCCGTGGCCGCCGAGGCCCTAGCCCTGGGCATTCGTGCCGGCGCCGATCCCCGCACCCTGTTCGACGTCATCAGCTCGTCGGCCGGCAGCTCCTGGATGTGGCAGAACCGGGTGCCGCATATCCTGGAGGGCGACGACACGCCGTTGTCGTCGGTCAACATCTTCGTGAAAGACCTCGGGATCGTGCTGGACCAGGCGCGTGCGCTGACCTTCCCGCTGCCGATGGCGTCGGCGGCGCATCAGCTCTTTCTGGCCGCCGCCGCCGCGGGCCATGGCGGGCGCGACGACGCGTTCGTGATCCGGGTGTGGGAGGCGCTGGCAGGCATCGCGCTGCCGGAGAAGGCGCCGTGACTTGGGGCAGCTCCATCGTGCAGCTTTTTACGTTTCGTCGTTCGCAGTCCGATAAGGCTCATTAAGACCGGTTAAATGCACGTGAAACCAAAACGTTTCGCATAGAATACATTGACCGCCCCTTTCGGTCCTGTCATCACGATTTCGTGAACTCAAGGGTGCTCATATGAACTCCCGGTTCACTCCGAATTAAGCTCTCGGCCCCATTCCTTGATTGCGGCGAGGCGCTGCCGGGCACTGACAGGAACGGGCGATATGGCAACACTTACAGTAGGAAACGGCCAACAATTCCAACACATCGCTGACGCGGTCGCCGCGTCGCACGATGGGGACGTCGTTGCGGTCCAGGCAGGGACATATTTAAACGATTTTGCAACGATCTATCACAAGATCACGCTGCAGGGCGTTGGCGGCATGGTGAAGATGGTCGCGACGGTGCCGCCGCCAAACGGCAAGGCGATCCTCACGACCGACAACGACGTCACGGTCGATCATTTCGAGTTTTCGGGCGCGAAGGTGGCGGACAGGAACGGTGCCGGCATCCGGTATGAGACGGGCAACCTGACGATCACCAACTCATATTTCCATGACAACGAGAACGGGTTGCTGAGTGCGGCCGACCCGAATGGCACGATCACCATCAAAAACTCCGAGTTCGGGCATAACGGCAACGGCAACGGCCTTACCCACAACATCTATGTCGGCATCATCAAGCAGCTCACGATCCAGGACAGCTACTTCCACGACGCCGTTATCGGGCATGAGATCAAGAGCCGGGCGCTGAACACGACGATCACCGGGTCGCGTATCCAGAACAACGCTGGCAATGCGAGCTATGAGATCGACCTGCCGCAAGGCGGGAACGCGTTGATCCAGGGCAACGTCATCCAGCAGGGACCAGGCACCTCGAACCCAGTCATCATCGCGTTCGGGGAGGAGGCCAACCTCAATCCCAACTCGTCCCTGATCGTGCGCGGCAACACCATCGTGAACGACAAGACCGGCGGCATCGCAGTCTGGAACCCCACCAGCAGCATGGTGACGATGGACAGCAACCAGGTCTACGGCCTTGGCAGCCCGCCCAGGACGTTCGGGACGGTAGTGCAGACGGGCAACACGATGCTGACCAGCCGCCCGGCGCTGAGCCTGGCCTCCCCGATCGACCCCGGCCAGAGCACTATCGTGTTCAACCTGTCCGAGGACGCCTGGCAGGGAGACGCGCAGGCCTATGTCACGATCGACGGCCAGCGGCTTGGCGGGCTGCAGACCGTGACGGCGTTGCACAAGCTAGGCCAGACCCAAAAAGTATCGTTCCTGGTTCCGCTGTCGGCCGGGCCGCATACGGCGTCGGTTGCGTTCGTCAATGACGCCTGGGGTGGGACGGTCGCGACCGACCGAAACCTGTATGTAGACTCGATTGACCTCGGCGCACGGCACGTCGTTATCGGCGCCACGCTCCTTTCAAACGGAACGAGGTCCTTCGCCATCCCAGCCGCCCCGGTAACGGCCGGAAGCGTCCTGACGATCGGCAGCACGCTGACTCATCCCTTGACGATGCTGCCGACCCACTGACCCGGCTAAACCCGCCGGCGATCTCACGCCGCCGGTGGACGTCAGCCCGCCAGCGCCGCAGTCACCCGCCGGGCGAAGGCGGTCGGGTCGGAGGGCATGTCGCCGTCCTGCACCCGCGCCAGGTCGAGCAGGGTGTGCGCCGTATCGGTCAGGTCCGCGCCGCTCTCTGCCCGGTCCGCCAGGCTGCGGATCAGCGGATGGCGCGGGTTCACCTCCAGCACCGGCGGCAGTCCCATGCCGTTCTGGCCATGCCGTCGCATCAGCCGCTGCATTTGCAGGTCCGGCCCAAACCCGGCTGCCGCCAGCACTACCGCGCTATCCACCAGCCGGTCAGTCGCACGCACGTCGCCGACCGCATCACCCAACGCGGCCTTCAGCGCAGGGAGCAGTTTTTCGACGTTGGCAGCCTCGCCCTCGGGCTCAGCCACGACCGCTAGCTTGGAGAGATCGGGGGCGCCCTGCGTGACGCTGCGGATCGGCTTGCCGTTCCACTCGGCCAGCCGTTCCGGCCAGAATGCGTCGACCGGGTCGGTCAGCAGCAGGACCTCGACCCCGCGCGCGGTGAAGCCCTCCACCTGCGGCGACCGCGCCAGCGCGCCGGCGTCATCGCCCGTCAGGATGTAGATCGCCTCCTGCTCTGGCTTCATGCGCTCGACATAGGCGTCCAGCCCGGTCCAGCCGTCATGGCCAGACGCCCGGAACCGCATCAGCTCGGCCAGCTCCTTGCGATGCTCGTTGTCCTCCCAGACGCCCTCTTTCAGCACAGGGCCGAAATTCTCCCACAGCTTGGCAAAGTCGGCCTCGTCCTTGGCCCGGCTTTTCAGCTCGCCCAGCACGCGGTTGGTCACGGCCTTGCGGATGCGGGCCAGCACCGGCGTCGCCTGCAGCATCTCGCGGCTGACGTTCAGCGGCAGGTCCTCGGTATCGACCACGCCCTGCACAAAGCGCAGCCAGGGCGGCAGCAGCCCGGCCTCGTCGGTGATGAACATGCGGCGGACATGCAGCCGTACGCGGCTTTCGCGCGGCCCCTCGACCGCCTCGAACGGCCGGGCGCCTGGCACGAACAGGAGCGCGAAATACTCCAGCGCGCCCTCCGCCCGCCAATGCAGGGTGGCCCAGGGCTCGTCATACAGGCCAAGATGCCGGTAGAAGTCCTGATACTGCTCCGGCGTGACCTCGCTTTTCAATTTACGCCAGAGAGCAGTGCCGGCGTTGGCAGGCCGGTCCTCGCCCTCGGTCGCGACGGTGATCGGGACCGTGATGTGGTCCGCCCACTTGCGCACGATCGTCTCGAGCCGGATCGGCTCCAGGAACTCGTCCGCGTCCGGTTTGACGTGCAGCAGGACGCTGGTGCCCGGCTCGGCGCGGGTCGCAGGGGTCAGCGTAAAGGCCCCGGCCCCGTCGGACGCCCACGTCCAGGCCTCGTCCGACCCGGCGCGGCGGCTGGTGACCTCAACCTGTTCGGCCACCATGAACGCCGAGTAGAAGCCGACACCAAACTGGCCGATCAGGCTGATCTTCTCCTCGGGTTTGGCCACGGCGGCCTCGGCGCCGAAACGGCGGGTGCCAGACCGTGCGATGGTGCCGAGGTTCGCCGCTAGCTCCGCCTTGTCCATGCCGATGCCGCTATCGGCAATCAGGATCGTACGGGCCGCCTTGTCGGGCACGATGCGGACGCTGGCATCGGGCGGAAGCGCCACGGCTGGAGTAGTCAGCGCCTCGAAGCGGCGGCGGTCGATGGCGTCGGCGGCGTTGGCGACCAACTCGCGCAGAAAAATCTCGCGGTCCGAATAGAGCGCATGGACCACGAGGTCGAGCAGGCGGCCGACCTCGGCGCTGAACTCATGTGTCTCGATAGGGGCATCGGTCATCGCAGGGTCCCGGAGCTGTCACGGCGACGGCTTATGCCGTGCGGCCCCGGGCTTTTCAACAGACCTGAACCGAGGGCGTCAGGTGCCCTGGGTATCCGCCCCGCTGCCACGGCCGGAGACGCCGGCGCGGGACGGCGCGTCGGCGCCGGGTTCGATGGTGCGGGACATGGCGGCGATCTCGTCGTCGTCCTGCGGTCCGGCATCGGTGGTTGCGGGGTCGTTGCCACGCTCCTCCAACACGTTGGCCACGGCCTGCGGGTTGACGCGTTCGGCTGCGGCGAACAGCCGGTCGGCCTCCTCATCGTTGCCGGCAGCCTGGGCGCGCAGCGCTTGTTCCGCCATCTGCCGCGCCGCCACGTGCTTGCCTCCGGCCCCGTCGCTTTGGTCGAGATCGTCGTTCATAGTCGTCCTTTAAACGTAGGTCGCCTAAACGCAGGCCGCGTCATTTAGCCGATACGGCTGGTCTTGGCTGGGCTAAAGGCTGAACGTAGGGCCACAGGACCGGGTTCCGCGACACGGGCCGGCGCTGGCCAGCTCTTTCTGTCGCCGGTTCACTTGGAATGAACCCGACCCGATCCCGCCCGTTAACCGATGGGGAGGCCGTTTACATGATCGAAGTCCGACGATTAGATCCGCATGACCCATTGCCCGAGGGACGCGGCCATCGCGTGATCGTCTTGCGCCGGTTCGACGAGGATGACCCTCGCCAGATCGTGACCGAGATTACGCTGACAGGCGCCCCCGGACGGTCCGAAGTCGTCCGGCCCCGGCACGCGAGTGGCTCTCCCATGTCGCTCGATGAGGCGATCGTCGCGGCCCGGAAGGTTGCTGAAACCGAAGGCATCAAACAGGTATTCGTGCTGGATCGTACCGCTGGACGGCTAGAACACGAGATTATCGAGCACCATGGCGACCATAGCTTTCCAGGCAAAAAGCTCGATGATACCGATCTTGAGGAGGATGAGAGGAGCCCGGACATGCGTGATCGTCAACCGTGATCGGTCCACAATCATGCCCAATTATGGCCACACCTGCCCTCTATTCTTCTTAACTAGTGGATACACAATCAATTTTCACGTCGCTTTGAACAGCCTGGCTTCACTTGTTCCTGTCATAAAACCCCAATGATCGCCTTCCCATGTCGAATGCCTCGCCTATGTCTGCCATCCTACCGTAAGGCCCCCATTCCGGGCGTGGCCCTCAACGAGAAGAGAAATTCTGATGCCTGATACCGGGCTGGACGTGTCCGCCACTGGACGACGTGTCGGTGTGCTTGTCGTAGGCCTTGGCGGCGCAGTCGCTACCACGGCCGCAGCGGGCATTGAGATGTTGCGCGCCGGCTCGAATGATATGGCGGGCCTGCCGCTTGCTGGTGTTGGCGCCTCGGGCATCGCGGCGTATCGCAACTTGCATTTTGCGGGTTGGGACCTGCATGGTGAGAACCTGGACAACGCGGTGCGGGAGCATCGGGTCCTCGACCGCGACCAGTCCGAGCTGGTCGCCCCGGCGATGAAGAGCATGTCGCCCTGGCCTGCCGTCGGCAGCGTGGATTTTTGCAAGAACGTGGACGGCGGCAACAAGGTGGTCGCGAATTCACACCGGGAGGCCGTCGACCGCATCCGCGACGACATCCGCCGCTATCGCGAAACCTCGGGGATCGAGAACCTGGTCGTCGTGAACCTGGCGTCGGTCGAGCGCTGGCCCGATAAGGGGGCCGCAGTGCTGCATACGCCGGAAGGCTTCGAGAAGGGCCTCGACGGCAGCGACCCTGCCATTAGCCCGGCGATGCTCTATGCGTATGCCGCCATCGTCGAGGGGGTGCCATACGGCAACTTCACGCCGAGTCTCGCCGCGGATATCCCGGCGCTGACGACGCTGGCCGAGCGCCGTAACGTGCCCGTGGCCGGCAAGGACGGCAAGACCGGCCAGACCTTCATCAAAACGGTTCTCGCGCCTGCCTTCCGCAGCCGCAGCCTTTATGTGGAAGGCTGGTTCAGCACCAACATCCTGGGCAACCGCGATGGCCTGGCGCTGGATAACCCGGATAGCCTGAAAAGCAAGCTCAACACCAAGGGTTCGGTGCTTGATGACATCCTCGGCTACCCGGTCGAGGACCACATCGTCGACATCCGCTACTACAAGCCGCGCGGCGACAATAAGGAAGCGTGGGACAACATCGACCTGGTCGGCTTCCTCGGCCAGAAGATGCAGATCAAGGTGAACTTCCTCTGTCGCGACAGCATCTTGGCGGCGCCGCTGGTGATCGAGATCGCCCGCGTGCTTGATCTCGCGCGGCAACGTGGCCGGGGCGGCATCCAGGAACAGCTTGGCCTCTTCTTCAAGGCGCCGATGACCCCGGCCGGCAAGCGCGAGGAGCATAGCTTCCCGGTGCAGGAGCGGGTGCTGCTTGACTGGCTTGCGGCGTAGGCCAGCGTCCACGGGGCATACCGATGTTGGATGATGTCTCCGTACAGGCAGGGAGCTTGGCCAGCGTTGTGCCGCTGGCAGCGGAGCTTGGCGACCTCAAGCGCGTCCGGGATTCGTCCAGCCCGGACAGCATGGCCTCTACGCTATTCCGGCGAGCCTGGAGTGCCATGGCGGCAGGCCAAGGCTGTGCCGAGGTCGCGCTAGGCACGACGGCCGACGCCCTGGCCGCCGCTCGGTTGGGTGGCATCGACCGCACGGTGCTGACGACCGCGGGCCTTACGGATGCGGAGGCGACCGCGATCCTGGCACGCTCGTTCGATGAGGTCGCGGGCCCGATTGACCCCGCGTTGGCTGGCCAGCTTCGGGCTCACCTCGGGCTGGCCCTCCGCCCCGGGGCCGCGCCTGCGTTCGCCGAGGCACTGATCCGGCAGCCGCGCGCCGGAGCGACCTGCCCGGGAAAGCCGCGAATTATCCTGGAACCGCCGGAGGGGCATGGCGACCATTGCCTAATTGTGGCCGTGCTCGCGACCGTATTGGCGCCCCGCTATGGCGCCGACCCAGCCACGGCGTTCCTGGCTGGCATGGCCCATCATCTGCACAACGCGCATCTGCCCGACAGCGGGTTCGCCGGGGAGATGTTGCTGGGTTCGCATCTTGGCCCGATCATGCAGGCGCTATTTGCCCGCGAACTTGCGACTCTGCCAGCATCGCTGTCCACGGCCACCGCAGCGGCCCTGGCGACTATACCGGACCCCTCGACACCCGGCGGCCGAGCGTTCCATGCGGCGGATGTGATCGACCGCGTGCTGCAAATGCGGCACTATGACCAAGTGGCTCGCTTCACGATCGATCAGGCGCTGGACGACATGGACCTTGTGCACGCGGGGCCAACGCAGAGCTTCCATCACTCGGTGCTGCAGGACGCCAACCTGCCGTGACCGGCTGGCCGGAGAACGCGCTGTCCAGTCCAATCTCCGGCCGGACGTTGCACGCCGATACGCCGCATTCCCTCGCTGCAGGACCGGAGCGTTGGCCGGTGATCGCGGACATCCCGTTTTTGCGTGCAGACCGCCGTCCTCTGGCGGACGTGGCGCTTCGGGCGCTTGATGCCGGAGATGCGCAGCACGCGCTGGTGCTGCTGCTGGGCGACCAGGACAACTGGGCCCGTACTCCGCCGCCATCCGAGGCCGACCGGGCTGAGCTGGTCCGGGACGCGGAGACCTTAACCTTCCGTGCGGCGATGGACCGCTTGGCGTTCGGCGCCGTGGGCACCTACTTCGCCCATCGCTGGTCCGATCCTACGTTCCTGTCCGGCCTAGCGCTGGCGGAGGCGCACTGGAACGCCCCATCTTGCGTGTTCGAATTGGCGTGCGGCGCCGGGCATTACCTGCGGGAGTTCGCCCGCGTGGCGCCGGAGGTCGCCGGGGGGGACATCGTGTTCGCCAAGCTGTGGCTGGCGCGGCGTTACTTGGCGCCCTATGCCCGGCTGGTCTGCTTCGATGCGGCTGTGGCCTGGCCGCTCGCCGCGGGGTCCGCCGGCTTGGTGTTCTGCCACGACGCCTTCTATTTCCTGCCGGAGAAGCCGCACGTGGCAGCCGAGATGCTGCGCGTTGCCGGGCCGGGCGGCCGGGTGCTGGTGGGGCACGCGCATAATGCCCTGGTGGACAACCTGTCGGCTGGCAGCCCGTTGCCGCCGGCCGCCTATGCCGAGCTGTTCGGGACGCCGCTCCTTTATGACGACCGCGAGCTGACCCAGGCGCTGGTCGAGGCGCGTGCGCCGATGCCCGGCACCGCGGACACGGTCGCCGGGGCGGCGGCAGTGGCGTTGGCGACCGGCGCCGGTGCACCGCGCCCGGTGTCGGGGGGTTTGGCGATGCCGCCGCCTGGGACTGTGCTGCGGCGCAACCCGCTCTATGCCGGGCCGGAAATCCAGTGGCCGTCCGAGCGGTACCAACGCGAGTATGGACCGCTCGCGACCTACCCGCTGCAGGCGGACGCGCCGGAACTGGCCGTGGCCGGAGCGGACCCGGCGACCGACCGGCTCGCCCGGCGCCGCGTGCTGCTGGACCTGCCGTTGCAATGGTAGAGCTGGCCTGGGGCATCGCCGGATGCGGCTGGGTGGCACGCGACTACGTGGGTCCGGCAATCCGGGCATCCCGCAACGGGCGCTTGGCGGCATTGTTCGACCCGGCGCCCGCATCCCTGCAACAGGCGGCCAGTCTATTCGGCGCATCCGCCCATGCCAGCCTGGATGCCTTCCTCGCGACCCCTGGCCTCGGCGCTGTCTATGTCGCGGCGCCCAACCACGCCCACCGCGCCCTGGTCGAGGCCGCCGCCGCCGCCGGGTTGCCCGTGCTGTGCGAGAAGCCGATGGCGACCACGATGGCCGACGCCGAAGCCATGGTAGCTGCCTGCGACTGCGCCGGCGTGCTGTATGCCACCGCGTTCGACCAGCGCTTCCATGCCGCGCACCGCACGTTGGCAGGGCTGATCGCCGAGGGCCGCCTGGGCACCGTCACCGCGATCCGCATCGTCTATGCCTGCTGGTTGCCGGCCGACTGGGCGGCGGGCGGGGCTGGCGACAACTGGCGCATCGACCCGGCCCGTGCGGGTGGCGGCGCGCTGATGGACTTGGCGCCGCATGGGCTCGACCTATCGTCCTTTCTCCTGAACGAGCCGCTGGTCGATGTGGCCGCTATCGGCCAGGCCCGCGTGCACCATTACACCGTCGAGGACGGGGCCCTGCTGATGGCGCGGTCGCGGTCCGGGATCATGGTGCAGATGCACGTCGCGTACAACTGTCCCGAGACCCTGCCGCGTCGCCGGCTGGAGGTTGTGGGCACCGCGGGGCAGGCGATTGCGACCGACACCATGGGCCAGACCGCCGGCGGCACGCTGGAGTGGATCGACGCCGCGACCGGCGTGGCCCAGCCCGTTCCCGTGCCCGGCGCCGAACGTTCCCCGTTCCTCAACCAGGTCGAGAGCTTTGCCGACGCCGTGCTCAATGTCCGTCCCTTCGCCTTCGGGGCCGCGCACGACCTGGCCATCATGGCCCTGGTCTTGCGGGCGCAGGGGATGGCCAAGCCGCCGGGGGTGCGCGATGCCGCGTAGCCCGTTTTCCTGCACCGACTGCGGCCACTGGCCGCGCTATTTCGCGGCGCCGCCGAACTGCCCGGTCTGCTCGGACGCAGGCCTCGATACCCATGCCGCTTTGAAGCTGCTGGACGAGGTCATCGAGGGCCCGCCCTTCACCCATCCCATCCAGATCGAGCGATGACGAAACATTTCCTGCCGCCCAGCCTGCCCGATGCGGCAGCGGCCTATGTCGCCTCCATGCCGGAGGGCCGGGTCGAGCTGTTCTCGCTGTCGCCGCTCGACCGCACCGGCGTGTCCTGCTGGAATGCTATCTTTCTCAATCAGGACGGCACACGCTGGCACGGTGTCGCGCCGCACGGTGTCGGCTATGGCGTGGACGACGCCAGCGCCATTATCGGCACGACGGGGGAGCTGGCGGAGGCAGTGCACTCCGCGACCGAGATTCACCGCATGGAGCGGCGGCGCGCCAGCTATCATGCCTTGCGGGCCGAGATGGGCGCACGTCATGTCGCCGACCCGCTGACCCTGTGCCTGCCGGCCGGCAGCCCGGTCGATGGCGACACGACCCTGGAATGGGTGCCGGCGCGCCGCTGGCCCGGCGGTGGGACGGTATGGCTGCCGATCGACATCGCTGCATGCTCGGTCGGCGACCTGTCGCCGGGCTACGCACCGTTCACGACGCCGATCACCAACGGGCTGGGTGCCGGACCGACGCTCGATTTCGCCATCGGGCATGGGTTGTGCGAGCTGTTGCAGCGGGACGGCAACGGGGTCGGGTTCCGCGCGATGGACCGCGGCATCGTGCTCGACGTGGGCGATGGACCGGCCGACCCGCGCACCCGGGCCCTGCTGGACCGGCTGCGCGAGCTCGGGATCGAGGTCATCCCGAAATTCGCCACGAGCGAGTTCGGCACCGCCAACGTGTATTGCGTGGGAGCGGAGCGCGACGGGACTGCGGCGCCATACCCCATCATGGTGACGGCGTGCGGGGAGGCCGCCTCGCTCGATCGCGAGCACGCGGTGCGAAAGGCGGTATTCGAGTTCGCCGCCGCCCGGATGCGCAAGGTGTTCAGCCACGCGCCGCTGGCCGATATCGCAGGCGTGGCGCCGCCGGGCTACCTGGACCGCTTCCGCGCCTACCACACGCTTGGCGGCGAGGAGAGCCGCAGCCTGCGCGCCATGGTGGAGTGGCTGGACCTCGATCAGGCGGCGTTGAAGGGCCTGCTGGCCGACACCGTGCTGTCCCGCCGCAGCGTGCAGCCATTCGCGGCATTGCCGACCTGGGACGGCCCGCTTTCCGGCACTGCCCTGGTCGAGGAGCTGACCCACCGCTTCGGGCAGGCCGGCATGGAGATCCTCTATTTTGACTTCTCGCCGCCGCATGCGCCCGGCGTGCACGTGGTGAAGGCCGTCGTGCCCGGGCTTGAGGTCGAGACCATGAGCTACCACCGCATCGGCGAGCGTGGCGTGCGCAAGCTGATGAAGCGGGGCAGTCCGCTGGTCGGCCTGGGTGCGCCACCGCCCGGCGCCGCTCCGGTGCGGTTGCCGGCTGGTGCCGCGGAGCGCCTGGGCGGCCAACCCTGGCTGGATGTGGCGGCGGTGGACCGCATCGTGGGTGGGCTGTATCCCCTGTACCGGGAACCCGAGGTGCACAGCGCGCCCATTGCGATGGAACGGCCGTGACGCTCCGCTTCGCCTACAACACCAATGGCGCGGCCAACCACCGCCTGGACGACGCCTTGGCGCTGATCGCGGACGCCGGCTATGACGGCGTGGCGCTGACGCTTGATATTCACCATCTGGACCCCTTCGCCGCCGATTTCGCCCATGAACGGCGGCGGGTTACGGCCCGGTTGCAGCAGCTTGGCCTGGGCTGTGTGATCGAGACCGGGGCGCGCTTCCTGCTGGACCCGCGCGCCAAGCACGAACCGACCCTGCTGACCGCCGATCCCGGCAGCCGGGCGCGCCGGATCGAGTTCCTGTCCCGCGCTCTCGAAGTCGCGGCCGATACGGGAGCGGACGCCATGTCGTTCTGGGCGGGCGTGCCCAAACCTGGCGTTGATCTCGACGATGCCCGGGCCTGGCTGCGTGACGGCGCCGAGCAGGTCGCGCGCCGGGCGGAGGCGCTCGGCACGACGGCGGCGCTGGAGCCCGAGCCCGGCATGCTCATCGAGACCGTCGACGATTGGGCCGCGCTGGCGATCCACGGGCTGCGGCTGGCACTCGACACTGGCCACTGCATCGTCACCGGGGAGCGTGACCCGGTTGCCGCCGTGACGGAGTTCGCACCGCACCTCGGCACCGTCACGATCGAGGACATGAAGCGCGGGGCTCACGTCCACCTGCCGTTCGGCGAGGGTGACATGGACGTGGCCGGCGTGCTGCGCGCCCTGCAGGCAGTGGGTTTTGAGAAATTGGTGTGCGTCGAGATGTCCCGGGAAAGCCACCGTGCGGATACCATGATCCCCGCTTCCCTGGCCTATTTGAAAGCCGCCTCTTGAGGATATGTTTCGTCAGCCGGCGCTTCTTCCCGGCGATCTCGGGCATGAGCGTCTACGCGCTGAACTTGCTGCGCGAACTCGTCGCGGCCGGGCACGACGTCACCATGATCAGCCAGTATCGCGGAGACGCGTTTGGCCGCCAAGTCTACGGGGGTGGGCCGCCGCCCGACGTGCCCGGCGTGCGCGTGATCGGGTTGGAGCAGGTCGGCGAGCAAGACCATGGCGACTTCGAGCGCGACGTGGCGAACATGGTCGCCGCCGTGGTCGCCGAGCACGCGCGCCAGCCCTTCGACGTGCTGCACGCCCAGTACGGCTATCCCTGCGGCTGGGCGGTGCTGGAGGCGTCGCGCATCCTCGGCGTGCCCAACGTCGTCTCGATCCAGGGCGGCGACGGGCATTGGGTCGGCAGTTGCTGCGAGACGCACCGGCTAGCGATGACGCGGGTGCTGGACCACGCGAACGCCGTGCTGATCGGCTGCGAGTCGTTCGCGCAAGAGGTCGTGCAGCGCCTCGGCACCGATCGCGCCCGTTTCACGATCGTGCCCGGCGCCGTCGACGTGGACCGCTTCCATCCAGACCCCGGCCGTGACGACACCGACCCTCCGGTAATGCTGTACCATGGCCGGGTGGATGCGAGGAAGGGCGTGCTGGACTTGCTGGACGCCGCTCGGCAGTTGCGGGAAACTGGCGACCGGTTCCGGCTGCTGATCTCCGGCATCGGGCCGACCTTCGACGAAACGGCCGCATCCATCTCGCTGCTGGGCCTGCAGAACCACGTGCAGATGACTGGGTATGTCGAATATGCCGAGGTCCCAGCGGTCTATCGCCGGGCCGACATCTTCGCGTCGCCGACCTATGCCGAGGGGTTCAGCAATACCATCCTGGAGGCGATGGCCAGCCGGATGGCGGTGGTGTCCTGCCGGTCGGTCGGAGTGGTGGACTGCATCCGAGACGGCGAAAACGGATTGCTGACCGAACCCGGCGACCGTGACGGCCTGGCAGAGGCGCTGCGGCGCGTCCTGCGGGACGAAGTGCTGCGTCGCCGGCTGGCGGATGCGGCCCTGGGGGAATGCCGGGCGGTCTATTCGTGGTCCAAGGTGGGCCGTCAGATCATCGACGTGTATGCGAAGGTGGCCGGACAGGCGCCCGACCTTGCCTGGTCGCCCGAGTTGCCCATCACCCCCTGTCGATTTCGTGCGGAGCCACATCTTCTCTAGATGCCGACCGCGCTGTTCTTATCGCCACATCTGGACGACGTCGCGTTCTCCTGCGGGGGGCTGCTGGCGCAACTGGGCGATGCCGGTTGGCGCACCGTCATGGTCACCGCATTCACCCGTACCGTGCTGCCCGCCATGGGGTTTGCATTGGCGTGTCAGCTCGATAAAGGCCTAGGGCCCGAAATCGACTACATGGCGCTGCGGCGAGAGGAGGACCGGGCAGCAGCGGCGATCCTGGGCGTGTCCGACCTGCGCTTCCTCGATTTGCCTGAGGCTCCGCACCGGGGCTATGGCTCCGCGCCCGCGCTGTTCGGCGCGATTGCCGTGGATGACCAGATCTGGCGCCCGCTCGCCGCCGGAATCACGGTCCTGATCGACGAACTGCAGCCGGACCTGGTGCTGGCGCCGCAGGGGTTGGGCGATCACGTGGACCACCGGCAAATGATCCGCGCGGTGCTGCACGCCGCACCACGGCACCTTGCCTTCTACCGTGACACGCCTTACGCGATCCGTAATCCCGATGCGGTTCCGAGCCTCGAACATTCCGAGGTTCGAGTCTGCGTGCTTGGGATCGCGACTGGGCTGGAGCGTAAGATCGCTGCATCCTGCGCCTATGGGAGCCAGATCGGCTTCCAGTTCGGCGGCCCCGCCCCACTTGCGGCGGCGTTGCGGGAGTTTGCCGTGCGTGAGGGCCAGGGTCGCCCGGCGGAACGTTTCCTGGTTAGGCCGGGCGCTGCCATGGACTTGCTATCGGGCAGCCATTAGGCGGCCATATTGTGAGGTTAGTTCATTGCCGTCGCACCTCTCTCCAAGGCACAGGCCGCACCGGCAATGAAGATGCAACCGCTCCGTGACTCCATTCAGCTCGACCATGCGGCCGCAAGCCTGTGCCAGGTGAGTCTGCTGCGTGCGGCAACGCCGGGCCGGCTGCGGCCGGCTGCGTTCGCCGTTCCCATCCTGGGCGCCACCGTGCTGGCGACTTGGCTTGCCGTATCCCTGACCTCGGGCATCGCCGATCCGCTGCGCTGGCCGCTGCTCGCCTTATTGGCGGTCAACGTGCTGTATGCGGCCCTCACGGGCTGGCCGACGGTGCTGGGATTCCTGACCCGCCTGTCCGGCCGCACGCTGCAGGTCTCGGCGGTGCCATCCGGGCGGAGCCGCACGGCGTTGGTGATGCCGATCCATCAGGAGGATCCGCGCGCGGTGTTCGCCGCGATCGAGGTGATGGCCCGGGCGATCGCCGATTCGCGGCTGCACAACATCGACCTGTTCGTATTGTCCGACACGCAGGACCCGGCCATCGCCAGGGAGGAGGCGCGGGCGTTCGCGGTTCTCCGTGCCCGGGCCGCGGCGGGCCCGACGCTGCATTACCGCCGCCGCGTCAACAATACCGGCCGGAAAGTCGGCAACCTCGCCGAGTTCTGCGCCACGTGGGGCGGCGGCTATGACTACATGATCGTGCTCGACGCCGACAGCCTTATGGGTGCCGGCGCGATCGCGAGGCTGATCGGTTTGATGGACGCGAACCCTGGGGCCGGCATGGTGCAGACCGTGCCCTATCCCGTGGGCCGGGAGACACTGTTCGCCCGCGTGCAGCAGTTCTCCGCCCGGCTGTACACGCCGATGCTGGTCGAGGGCCTCACATTCTGGCAGCAGGGCGACGGCAACTACTGGGGCCACAACGCCATCGTGCGCATTGCGCCCTTCGTTGCGCACTGTCAGCTACCCACGTTGCCGGGGCGGGAGCCGTTCGGTGGCGAGATCCTGTGCCACGATGTGGTCGAGGCCGGGATGATGCGCGCCGCCGGGTGGGACGTGTGGGTGCTGCCCGAGGTCATGGAGAGCTACGAGGCGCTTCCGGCCAACCTCGTCGACTTCGCCAGTCGCGAACGCCGCTGGTGCCAGGGGAACCTGCAGCATTCACGGCTGTTGCGGTATCCCGGACTCCGGCCCGTTGGGCGCTTCCATCTCGGGTATGGAGTGTTGCACTACGTATCCGGCCCGCTGGCGGTGCTGTTCCTGGGGCTTGCGACGCTCGATGCGGCGCTGGGCGGCGGCTTCGTGCCTGCGGTGCTGCTGGGCGCTGGCGCGGCGCATACGGCGCTGGCGGGGCTGGTGCTTGGGCTGCTCTATGCCGGCAAGCTGCTGAGCTTAGGGTCGGCGCTGTTCGACGAGCAGGAGGCGCGATCCTACGGCGGGCGCCTGCGCCTGGTCGCCAGCGCCGTGCTGGAGCAGCTGGCGGCCCTGATGATCTCGGCGATGCTGATCGTGTTCTACACCCGCTACGTCGCCGCCTTGCTGCTGGGACAGACCGTGCGCTGGGACGCGCAACCGCGTGATGACCGCGGCGTGTCCTGGGCGGAGGGCTGGCTGCGGCTGCGGGGCACGCTGGTTGTCGGTTTGGCCTGGTTCCTGGTTTTGCAGCAGGCCAATGCGGCGCTGCTGGCCTGGTGCGCGCCGCTGCTGTTTGGGCTGGTGTTGGCGCTGCCCATGGCGATCCTATCTAGCCGTACGACCTGGGGCGGTTTGGCACGGCGGCTGGGCCTGTTTCTTACTCCGGAGGAACTGGCTCCCGCGCCGATCCTACGGGCCTTTCGCCGGGCCATGGCGGGGCCGCTGGTCGCGGAACGTCCGCACCCAGCCATGGCCGCGCTGCACTTGGCGCCCAGCAACGCCGATGGGGACTGACATGATGCGCCGGTTCATGATGTTCCGGGCCGTAGCCGTTCTGTTGCTGACGCTGGGACTGACTGGGCCCAGCTGGGCGCAAACCGATGTCTCCGCGGCCGACCGGGCGGCGATACGCGACGCGATCACCCGGCAGATCGAGGCGTTCCAGCACGATGACGGGGACGCCGCCTTCGCCTTTGCGTCCCGCAGCATCCAGGACCAGCTCGGCAATCCCGATCGCTTCCTCGAAATGGTGCGCCGCGCCTATCCCGCCGTGCACCGGCCCCGCTCGGTGGACTTTTTCGAGCTGTTGTTAGGCGATGGCGTGATTGTGCAGCAGGTCGAGCTGGTGGGTCCGAATGGCGAGGCGGAGTTGGCGCTGTATTCCATGGAACGCGACGCGGCAGGCATGTGGCGCATCAGTGGCTGCACTCTTGTGCCGAGTGCACGCATCGGCACCTGATTCGTTGCGGCTCCGCATGTGGTCGGATAGGGTGCCGCAGAATCTGAGGAGCACGACGATGGCTGCATCGCATACCCGCCTATCCATCCTGGCCGGGTTGTTCTCCCTGGTTGCCCTGGCGGCTCATGCTCGGACGCTCGAGGTCGGGGAGGGCAAAGCCTATAAGCTGCCGTCCCTCGCCGCCGCCGCAGCCCGCGACGGCGACGTGGTGAAGATATACCCCGGCGAGTACTTCGATTGCGCCACCTGGCAAGCGACGAAGCTGGTGGTGGAGGGGGTGGGCGCGGCCGACCACGTTGTCATCACCGATAAGGCCTGCAACGGCAAGGCGCTGTTCATCACGAGCGGTGCGGACGTGACGATCCGCAACCTGACCTTGACGCGGGCCCGCGTGCCGGACGCGAACGGCGCCGGCATCCGCGGCGAGGGCGAGATGCTGCTGGTCGAGGGCGTTCGGTTCATCAACGACCAGAATGGTATCCTGTCTGGTTTCGAGGGCTCGACCATCATCGTCCGCGACAGCGTCTTCGAGCGGAACGGGACCTGTGAAAAATCCTGCTCGCACGGCATCTATGTCGGCCACTCGAAGCTGCTGCGGGTCGAGCGATCCCATTTCAGCGATACGCGGCAGGGTCACAGCATCAAGTCCCGCGCGCTTCGGACCGAGATCATCAGCAACACGATCATCGACGGTCCGGACGGCACGGCGAGCTACTTGATCGACATTCCCAATGGCGGGTCGGTGGTTGTGCGCGACAACACCCTGGAGAAGGGGCAGATGGCGGAGAACCGCAGCACGGCGATCTCGATCGGCGCCGAGGGCGTGACCCAGCCGACCCGAGAGATCCTGATCGAAAACAACATTTTCCGCAACGCCGGCAGCTACGACACGATGTTCGTCTCCAATTTCACCGCCACGGAGGCTGTGGTGCGGGGCAACCACATCGAGGGCCGGGCGAAAGCCCTGCGCGGCGATGGCGAGGTGACAGCGGCCCGCTGATCGCCGATGCGCGCGGCCCTGTTTGCCGCGGCGCTCGTAGCCGCGGCACCGGCCGGGGCGCGGACGCTGCGGGCCGGGCCGGGTCAGGAGTTCGACCTGCCGTCCCGCGCCATCGCCGCTGCCAAGGATGGCGACACCGTGCTGATCGAGCCCGGCGCCTACTATGACTGCGTTGCCTGGGCCGCAAACGCAATCACCGTCGCCGGGCGGGCGCCTGGCGTCGTGCTGTCCGACACGACATGCGGCGCGAAGGCGATCCTGGTGATCGGCGGCAACGGCACCGTCGTGCGCGACCTGACCCTGGCACGCGCGCGGGTGCCGGACGGCAACGGTGCGGGTATCCGGCTTGAGGGGCAGTCGCTGCTGCTGGAACGTGTGCGGTTCTTGAACAACCAGGTCGGCGTGCTTGCCGGTGCAGGGGGACCTGGCACGATCCGGGTCGTGGAGTGCCGGTTCGAGGGTGGAGGCGTTGCCGGCGACCGGCCGTCCGCCGCGCTGCTGGCCGGGCCGGTGGCGAGGCTCCGGGTCGAGCGGTCCGTGTTCGCGGGGGTGAAGGGCGATCAGGTCGGCTCAGCGGCCGGGCAGACCGAACTGACCGGCAATCAGATCGAAACGTCGGGCCTCGCCGTCTCGGCCGCGGGCGGCGGCTTGCTGCTGGAGGACAACATCCTGGAGCTCTCGCCCGGTGCGGGGCGACAGGCGGCGGTGCTGGCGAGTGGGGACACGCGCGTCGTGATGCGGCGGAACCGGCTGACCAACCGCACCGGCCACCCGGCTGCGATGCTGCTGGATTGGTCCAGCGAAGCTCCCGTGCTGGAGGACAACATCGTGGCGCCCGGTGACCGGGAGGTCGGTTACGACGGTGTCTGGCGCCATCGTGCGGGAGCCTTGTTCCACCAAGCGAAGGACGGCGTGCGCGGCCTGCTGGGTGCGGCGAGGCGGCAGGTGCTGGGCCGATGATGGCCCGCACGGCGATGCTGGCGCTCTGCCTGGCCGCCAGTGCGGTCCCGGCGAGGGCGGAGCCGAACCGCTGGGACGACTACCAGCTCATCATGTGGCACGACCACGACGCGGCCGCCATGGCCGGGCTGGCCCGCATGGGCTTCAGCGGCGTGAAGCTGCGCGGCACTGGCGGCCAGATCGATTGGGCTGGCGTTGCGGCGCGGCGCGCGGCTGGCCTGCCCTGGTATGTCGAGAACATCGCGACCGACTTCTACGCGCCCTATCACCGGTATGCAGCTGGCAAGCCCGTCACCTGGCTGTTCGACGCCGCGCGGGAGCGCCGCCAGCGGGCGCCAGAGGACCGCAGCGTGTTCATCCGCACGCCCGGCCTGTCGGACCCGGCCTGGCTCGCCGCCATCGAGGTGCGGTTGGCCGGCGTGGTGCACGATCAGGCGCCCGACCGGCCGTTGTTCTACAACCTCGGCGATGAGACCGGGATCGGCGACCTGTCCGCCAACTGGGACTTCGACACCGCGCCCGCCTCCCTCGGCGCCTTGCGCGGCTGGCTGCGGACGCAGTATGCGGACCTCGGTGCGCTGAACCGGCAGTGGGGCAGCCGCTTCGAGGCGTGGGACGAGGTCGTGCCGGAGCTGACGGACGACGCCATGCACCGGATGGACGACAATTTCTCGGCTTGGGCGGACTTCAAGGCGTGGATGGACGTTGCCTTCGCCGTCGCCATCCGCACCGGGACCGACGCGGTGCATCGCGCCGACCCGTCCGCGCTGGCGGCGATCGAGGGCGCGCAGGTGCCGGGCTGGGGCGGCTACGACTATGGCCGGCTGGCGCACACGGTGGACGTGATGGAGATCTACGACTCCGGCAACTCGCTGGAGATCGCGCATTCCATGAACCCAGCCCTGATCCCGCTCCGCACGGTCTTCGAGACGGGGCCGCGCGCCACCCACGCCGCCTGGCGGGATCTGCTGCGCGGCGGCCGTGGCATGATCGTGTGGGACGAGCGGGACGACACCGTGACATCGACGGGCGAGCCCGGGCCACGCGGGCAGGCGCTGGCCTCGCTCACCGCCAGCCTGCGCGTCGTCGCCCCGGCGTTGATCGCCAGCCGGCCCGTCTCAGGTTCCGTCGCCGTACTTTATTCCCAGGCGAGCTTCCGCACCCGCTGGATGCTCGACCAGCGCCCCCGTGGTGCCGCCTGGTCCGATCGTGACGCGGAGCGGGAGCTGGATGACAACGCATGGCGCGCTGCCCGGCGTCAGATGGCCGGGCGCCTTGGCGAACTCGGGGTGCAGCCGCGTTGGCTGTCGTCCGAGGCGATCGAGGGAGGCGCGCTTCAGGACGGCGCGTTGCGGGTCCTGATGCTGCCGCACGCGATCGCGCTGTCGGTGGCCGAGATCGACGAAATCAGGCGGTTTGCCGCGCGCGGCGGCATGCTGCTGGCCGATACCGAGCCCGGCGTCTTCGACCAGCACAGCCGGCGCAGGCCAGCGTCTCCCTTGGCGGGAGTGGCGCTGATGCCACAGGTCGTGCGCCCGGATGCCGAACCGTCGAACGCTGCCGGCCTGGCGGCATTGGCGGATCTGTTCGTGAAGGCCGGGGCTGCACCGGACTTGATGATGACTGGTCCCGACGGCCAGCGTGCCAGCGGGATCGATGTGCACGTGCTCCGCAACGGGGGTGTTCAGATCATCGCGTTGCAGGCCATGGTCCCTTGGGGCGCGCCCGGCGAAGTGAGCTTGCAGCTTCCGGCATCCGGCTTCGTCTACGACATGCGCCGCCCTGGGGCGCCGCGGCAAACGGACCGCCTGGAGGTCGGCCTCGATCCGATCGAGCCGACGGTCCTCGCAGTATCGCCGACGCCGCTGCCCGGCCCGGCATTGTCGGGCCCCGACCGTGCCCAGCCCGGCACGCAGGTCACCTGGCGCGTGGGCCTGGACGGCCCGACTCCGGCCGCCATCCATGCTTTGCGGGTCGATCTGCTGGATGCCGCCGGCGCGCTCGTCCGTCCGCTATCGGGCGTGCTGCGGGTTGGATCGGCTGGAGCGGATTGGACGGTTCGGCTGCCGCCCTCCGCGACGGGCGGGCGATGGACGCTCCGTGTCACGGACAGCTTGGCGGGGCGCTCCGCTGCCGCCGTGCTGACGGTTGCTCCACCCTAGGATTGCAGGCCCGGTGCAACCCGATCGCGTCTTGATCGATTAGTACAGCTGATCACGAAGGGGGACGACCATGAGCGGCAAGACCAACACCGAAGCCATGCAGAAGATGTGGGGCATGATGAAAAGCATCAGCTTCGCCATGCTCACGACGGAGGACGACGACCAACTGCGCGCCCGCCCCATGGTCGCGGCGCAGAGCGACTTCGACGGGACGCTGTGGTTCTTCACCCGCGCCAGCAGCCATAAAGTGGACGAGGTGCAGCAGGATCAGCGCGTCGGCGTGACCTATGCCGATCCCAGCAAGCAGGATTACGTCAGCCTGTCCGGCAAGGCCCGGCTGGTGCGGGACAAGGCGTCGATCGACTCGCATTGGGGCGAAGCGATGCGGACCTGGTTCCCCAAGGGAAAGGACGATCCGGACATCGCCTTGTTGAAGGTCGAAGTCACGATGGCCGAGTACTGGGACGCCCCGAACAGCACCATGGTGCACGCCTATGGCTACGTGAAGGCCGTCGTGACCGGGAAGTCGCCGCATCCCGGGGAGAACGAGAAGGTCCGCATCGCGTAGCGCCGAACGTCATGCCCGGCCTGTTGCCGGGCATGACGGCTCAGTTCAGCCACTTTGCCAGTAGCCTCTGCTGCTCGCCGGTTTCGGACTGGATATGCAGCCATTGGTCCACCCAGGCCTTCAACGCCGGGTCGCGCGGCAACAGATAGGCGAGTTCGGAAAAGTCGAACGGTTGATCCGGGTGCACGGCGCAGAGCTCGGGATGAAGCCGGTGCTGCAAGCGGGTCTCGACCGCGTCGGTCATCATAACGTCGGCGTGATTGGCTACCAGTTCGTCGAAGATGGTCGCGTTGTTCGGGAACACGACGATCTCGGCCTGTTTTAGGTTGGCGCGAGCGAAGCGCTCGTTGGTGCCGCCGGGATTGGTGATCACGCGGACGCCGGGCTTGTCGATCTCGGCAAGCGAGGTGAACCGGGCCTGGTCGGCGCAACGGGCGATCGGGGCCTTGCCGGTGCGCATCACGGGTGCAGAGAAGTACGCGGTTTTGGCCCGTTCCAAGGTGACGGAGATGCCGCCCATGCCGATGTCGTACTTCTGGCCCTGGAGATCGGCCAGCAGCGTGGGCCAGGCCGTCGGCACGATCTCGAGCTTTACGCCGAGACCCTTGGCTAGGCTCTCCGCCATGTCCACGTCCAACCCCTCGAACTTGCCGGCGGCGTCCTTGATCGAGAACGGGCGGTAGTCCCCCGTCAGGCCGACGCGGACCGTGCCGCGGGCCAGGATCGTGTCCAGCACCGTCTGCGCCTGGGCCGGCACGGCGATCAGCAGCAGCACGGCGGTTCGCAGAAGCTGGCGGTGCACGGAATCTACTCCTTCAAGGTGGCTTCGATGGCCGCCGCGATGGCAAACAGCCGCTCGTCGCCGCCGGTCTCGCCCATCAGCATGAAGCCAACCGGCGCGTTTCCCGGGCGATGCGCGGGCAGGCTGATGCTGCACCGGTCGAGGAAGTTGGCGAGGGAAGGGTTGCGCAGGATGAGGCCATTGGTGCGAACGTAATCGGCCTCGTCGTCCAGGGCGTCGATGCGGGGCGGCAGGATGGGGGTGGTCGGCATGACCACTGCGTCGAAAGGGTCGGTGGCCGCGTCCATGCTGGCGCGAATCTCGGCGCGGACGGCCTGTAGGGCGATCAGCTCGGACCCGGTCATCGCCGCGCCGCGCTGGATGCGGCTGCGGACCCGGGGATCGTAGGCGTCCGCCTGGTCGGCCAGGAGCTTGCGGTGCCAAGCGTAGGCCTCCACCGGCGCTAAGCCACCCTGGGCATTGGCTGCGGCAACCCGCTCGAATTGCGGGAAAGTCAGGTGGGTCACGCGCGCCCCCAATGTGCCGAGCCGGTTGAGCGTGCGGCCGAACGTTTCTGCTATGACGGGATCGACGCCGTCCATCACGATATTGCCCGGCACGGCCAGGCGCAGGCCCCGCAGCGCCATCGGCTCGACCGCGCGCGGAGTCTGTCCGGCCAGCACGGCGTCGATGATGGCGCAGCACTGCACGCTAGGCGCCAGCGGGCCGACGCTGTCGAGCGAAGGCGCCAGCGGCAGCACGCCGGCCAACGGCACACGCCGCGCCGTCGGTTTGTAGCCCACGACACCGCAGAACGCCGCCGGGATACGGCAAGACCCGCCGGTATCGGTGCCGAGCGCCGCCAGCGCCATGCCGTCCGAGACCGACACGGCAGCCCCGGAGCTGCTGCCGCCGGGGATATGGCCGCCCACCCCCTCCGCATCGCGCTGCCACGGGCTGCGCGGCGTGCCGTGATGCGGATTGATGCCGAGACCAGAGAAGGCGAACTCCGTCATGTTGGTGCGGCCTACCGGCACGAAGCCCTGGGCCAGCATGCGGGACACGACGACGGCGTGGGTGGTGGCGGGCTTGGCCGCGGCCAGCGCCGTGCTGCCAGCGGCCGTGATCTCCCCGGCAACGTCGAACAGGTCCTTCAGGCTGACGGGCATCCCGGCATAGGGACTCGGCGCACGGCCGGCCTTGCGCAGGGCGTCCATCGCATCCGCGCTGGCCCGCGCCTGCTCGGCATAGACGGCGGTGAAGGCGCGCGCGCCCTCTCCGGCTGGGTCGGCGATGCGCTCCAGGCAGGTTTCGGTCAGCGCTCGCGCGCTGGTGCGCCCGGAGGCAAGGTTGGCGGCGGCTTGGGTCAAGGTCAGCATGCCCCAAGCCTGCCGCGAGGTTGACCCGAGGGCAAGCCCGCGAAACAGTGCCGGCCCACACACCCGAACGAGGCCCGAAATGACCGACAAGCCCGCGCGACCCGTTCTGCTGACCGGCGCGAGCGGCGCCCTTGGCCGCACCCTGGCAAAATATATCTCGGGCCTGGGCTGGGAGCTTCGGCTGACCGACATCGCGCCCTTCCCCGACGCGATGCCGCCCCGCACCAGCTTCACCGCCGTGGACCTGAATGACGGGGTGGCGCTGCTGCGGCTTGCCGAGGGCTGCGGCACTATCCTGCATCTGGGCGGCGTCTCGACCGACCAGCCGTTCGAGGACGTGCTCGGCCCCAACATCCGCGGCCTGTATCATATCTATGAGGCCGCCCGGCGCGAGCGCGCCCGCGTGGTGTTCGCCAGCAGCAACCACAGCATCGGCTTCCACGAGCGCACCACCGCGCTGGACGCGGACTGCGACTTCCGCCCCGACAGCTTTTACGGCCTCTCGAAGGCCTATGGCGAGCTGATGGGCCGGCTATATTGGGACAAGCACGGCGTGGAGAACGTGAATATCCGCATCGGATCGAGCTTCCCCGAGCCGCGCGACGACCGGATGCTGGCGACCTGGCTGTCCTACGCGGACCTGCACCGTCTCATGGAGCGGTGCGTCATGGCCGGGCCGGTCGGGCATTCGGTGGTCTGGGGAGCGTCGGCCAATGCGCGCATGACCTGGTGGCGGCGCGACCAGCGGGCGCGGGTCGGGTGGTCGCCCGCCGATAGCGCGGACGTGTTCGCGGGCCAACTTGCCGGCAAGACCAGCGGCAGCGTTGTGGCCGAGCGATATCAGGGCGGCGGCTACTGCGTGCCCGGCTACTCCCGGGAGGCGCCGTCGCCCGCAGACTTGTTTGGGGATTGACCGATGGCCGACGCCACGCCGCACACGGTGCGGGACAATATCCAGACCATCATCCGGCTTGAGGAGCAGCAGGACAACGAGCGCGGCCTCGGCGACAGGATCGGCGACACGATCGGCTCCTTTGCAGGGACAATCACCTTCGTGGTGCTGCATTTGGTGCTGTTCGTGGCGTGGGCGGTGGTGAACCGGGGCATGATACCCGGCGTGCCGGCGTTCGATCCCTACCCGTTCAACCTGCTGACGATGATCGTCTCGATGGAGGGGGTGCTGATCACCACCTTCGTGCTGATCAAGCAGAATCGGATGGGTGTCCGTGCGGACCGGCGAAACCAATTGGATTTGCCGATTAATTTGCTGACGGAGAAGGAGGTGACGAAGGTGATCCAAATGCTGGAACATATCGCCGCGCACCTGAAGATCGAGCAGAAAGTGGCGGACGCCGAAACGCGCGAGCTTGGCCAGGTCACCGCGGTGGGTGAGCTGGCGAAGGAGTTGAACCAAGCCCTGCCGGAGGAAGCATAGACCCCGTCGCCATCATCGGCGGCGGCCCGGCCGGGCTGATGGCGGCGGAGCGCCTGGCGCAGGCGGGCAGGGCGGTATCCGTCTATGACCGCATGCCGTCGGTCGGCCGCAAGTTCCAGTTGGCCGGGCGCGGCGGGCTGAACCTTACCCACTCCGAGCCGCTGAACCGCTTCTTGGAGCATTACGGCCCGGCCCGGCCCGCCTTGGCTCCGGCGATCGAGGCTTTCCCGCCCGACGCCTTGCGGGCCTGGTGCGCGGGGCTGGGGCACGAGACGTTTGTCGGCAGCAGCGGCCGGGTATTTCCACGCTCGTTCAAGGCGACGCCGCTGCTGCGCGCCTGGCTGGGCAGGCTGGCGGGGTTAGGCGTGCGGTTCCACACGGGCCATCGCTGGACCGGCTGGGACGACGCGGGCGCGCTGCGGTTCGCTGCGGCGTCCGGCGAGGTTCTCGTCCGCCCGGCGGCGACGGTGCTGGCGCTGGGCGGCGCGAGCTGGCCGCGGCTGGGCTCGGATGGCGGCTGGGTCGAGTTGCTGCGCGCCCGCGGCGTGGTGGTGAATGCGCTGCGCCCGGCCAATTGCGGCTTTCGACACGCATGGTCCCCGGTATTCCGGGCGCGATTCGCGGGCGAGCCGTTGAAGCGCATTGCGGCGACGTTTGGGGGCGTAACGGTGCGGGGCGAGGCCATGCTGACCGAGGACGGGATCGAGGGCGGCGTGATCTACGCGTTGTCCCGTCCGCTGCGGGACGCCATCGACGCCGAGGGCAGCGCTACGTTGCTGCTTGATTTGCGTCCCGACCTGGATGTGGCGGCGTTGGCGCAGCGCCTAGGCGGCCATGGGCAGTCGCTGGCCAATGCGTTGCGTAAGGGCGGGCTGTCGCCGGCAGCGGCTGGATTGGTGCGGGAAGTCGATGCGGCCGGCAAGTTGTCCGAGCGGGTGAAAGCCCTGCCGCTCCGGCTGATAGGCACGCGCCCGATCGAGCGTGCGATTTCTTCCGGCGGGGGAGTCGCATTGGCGGAGTTGGATGCTGGCTTTATGCTTGAGCGGCTCCCCGGCGTATATGCCGTCGGCGAAATGCTGGACTGGGAAGCGCCGACCGGTGGTTACCTGCTGCAGGCAGCGTTCAGCACGGGCATCGCCGCTGCGAGGGCTATGATTGCGCCCATGCCCCAGCCAGTCGGATTTTGAGAAACAATATCTGCTGGATCATGGCTGTTCGTGACCCAAAGCGATCCTTCGTCGGCGGCGGCCCAACTGGCCGAAGTTGGCCGAGACCGGACTGTCTGGTCCCGAGAAGGCGGCTCGGAAAAGCGGACAATGAGTTTGTTGAACGGTGGACGTGGTTATGAACAAGCAGCCCCACGTCCTCCAGCTTCAATCCTTGGCGGCCGAGTTGCGCGGCCACATCCTGACTGGGAGCACGGCGGGCAGTTAGGAAGTGGTTGGCTTTCGCCTCATCCGCCAACCTGACGAGCTGTCGACAGGTTATCTCTCCCGCAACCGGCTTCGCACGGCGAATCCAGAATTCGTGCGGCCTGACAACCTTGGAGAGGCACCGAACACTTCGGTGCCTCTCGTTCTCGAGCCTATGCGGCGACAAGCGCTCCAATCCGGTCCTGGGCGGATGTCATGGCGGCCTTGTCTTGCTCGGGTCCGTAGGCCACGCCCTCGGCGCGTACAACCTCGACGTCGCTGATTCCCAAGAAGTTCAGCACAGCCGCCAAATAAGTCGAGAGATGCTCCCATGGAGCGAACGGGCCTTGCGAATAGACGCCGCCAGAGGAGAGCGCCAGATAGGCCTTGCCATTCAGCAGGCCCTTCGGGCCGCTTGCCGTGTATTGGAATGTCTGCCCGGCAATCGCAATGTGATCGATCCACGCCTTGAGGGTCGACGGAACCGTAAAGTTGTACATCGGCGATCCGATGACGACGACATCGGCAGCCTTGAGCTCGTCGACCATCGCTCTGGATCGGGTCGCTGTTGCCGTAAGCGAGGCATCTTTCTCGCCCTCAGGCACCCACGCTTGACGAATGGTCATATCGACATGAGGAAGACGATCGGCTGCTACGTCACGGTAGACAACCGAGGCTCCTGGATTGGCCGCCTTCAGCTTCTGAACCAGCTCAGCCGAGAGACGACGTGAATGGGAGGTCGCCGCATCGCTGGCGCTTGCGTCGATGTGCAAGATGTTCATGGGGTGGATCCCTTGCTTCGTCACCGGGATGGTGCCGATCCGTAACTGGGGCTAAATGGAGCACTGGATTATCACTCGCAAGAAGGCACAGTCATGGAACCCGGGCACACCGATGTGACCGTCTGCAAAGGCAATTCACCAGAAATAGCTGTCGGTCACGCGACTGATCGATGCAGGGCGGTGAGCAGCATCCTGGCCCGGATCGGCGACAAGTGGAGCGTGTTGGTCGTGATGTCGCTTGGCGACGGGACCTTCAGGTTCAACGAGCTGAAGCGGCATATCGACGGCATCTCGCAGCGGATGCTGACGCTGACGTTGCGCGGTCTGGAGCGGGACGGGCTCGTCGAACGCACGTTCTTTCCGACCATCCCACCCAAGGTCAACTACGTACTTACCGAGCTTGGCCGTTCGCTGCGGGAACCGGTTGGCGCGCTGGGCCAGTGGGCGATTGAGCATCGCGGAACAGTCGAGCGGTCTCGCAATCGTTATGATCGTAGGAGTGGGGAGAGAGACGAAACTGAACTGCATATGCATAGCAGTTCGGGAGGAGCGGCCCGGCGGTGATTGACGGCGGCTACATGGCCTAACAGAGAACGATGTCAGTCCGTTTCTCATCCAGCTTCTCCCGCCGAATTATGGGGTAACCGCTGTGGCGGTTGGCCGGAAGCGGACGTTCTGCTGAGAGCAGGAATCAGCTGAAGCGGAGTCTTGAGCCAGTGATTGGTGGCCTGATAATCCGCCTGCCTTTAAACTAAACTGCTGTGAGTGAGACATTGTTGGGGTCCAGGACGATTCGCATGGTAACGGACTCAGACGGCTTCCCAAGCTCCGCCTATGCCAAGACCGAGGTTCGAAGAGCAGGCAAACTCCTGGCTCAAGAACTTATCTGGTCGGACGAAAGCGCTCCGGCCATCCGGGAGGCGTTCGCCATCGCCAACAGTTGGCGGGACTCCCACGCGTTCCCAATGCGGAGCATTCGCTACCACGTCCTCCACTCCATGCGGCACCTGGGTATCCACGGTCTGTCAGCTGCGCGCCTCAAGCGCATGAAGGCAATTCGGATGAAGCTGGGGCGCAGCCCAGTTACCCTCGACAAGCTCCAGGACCTTGGCGGTTGTCGCTTCATTCTATCAACCATCGCGGACGTCCACGCGCTAAGCGACGCCCTGCGAACGGGAATCCCGCATACCTTGCGGTCGGAGCGGAACTACATCTCGGAGCCGAAGCCGGACGGCTATCGGAGCCACCTCATGTTTACCTACGTCGGACGCAAGGGCCGCGTTATCCACGATGGATGTCGGATCGAAGTTCAAGTTCGCACGCGCCTCCAGCACTCGTGGGCGACCACGGTCGAGGCGGTCGGGCTGTTCCGTGGCGAGCAACTAACCTGGATAATTCATGAGGGTTGGCGGGCATAGTACAAGCCCTTGATGCGGTGTAAGATGTGGGTGTTGACACCAATCCTGCCGATCTGGAGCATTATGCCCGCCAAGGTTGAGACTACCCCTG